>Ga0247727_10000319_pt1 | contig 116231 bp, 183 predicted proteins | sample WisWelCaveWW1625_FD_202498 | JGI IMG/M metagenome (GOLD analysis project Ga0247727, IMG submission 202498) | Biofilm microbial communities from Wishing Well Cave, Virginia, United States - WW16-25 | ecosystem: Environmental > Aquatic > Deep subsurface > Groundwater > Cave microbial mat...
TAAAACCACACAGGATGACACAGATATCCTGCGCAAAACCATCAATACAAAGCAATGGCAGGTAGTTCAAGATTTTGGATTATCCAATGCCTTGTTTAGTTTAAGAAAGGCCTTAGAGGCCGGTACCCCATCGGCTGCTCCGTCTGCATTAGTAGGCGGCGCTGCACTTCAAAGCGAATCTCATCTAACACGTTTAGGAAAGCTTATGAGCAAAAAGCCCATTCGCAGAGATTCTCTCAAGAAGTTATTGCCAAAGGCCACAGATGAGCAACTTGAAAAAGTAGAAGCCTATCTGAAAAAACTTCGTTTGAAAAAATACGAAGAGGTCGCTCAGATTGCTTTTGAGCAACTGATAAAATAATTAGGATTCTTAATGGATGGTCAGCTTAAAAAGCCGCTCAAATTATTACTATTGCTTAGGGCTTTAAAGAAAGCTAATGGCGCAGCTGTAGCCTCACCCGCAATGCCTCCCTCTGAACCTCCCGCTAATCCACCTACTCAAGATACTGTGGATAATACAACTAACATTCGCTGGTTTGGCACTATTTCGCAAAAAAAGAAAAAAAAGAAACGCGATTGGCTCACTACATCTAATGAGCAAAATAAAGAGCTTTACAAATCAGCCATTAAGCGGCATTTTGAAGATATGGGGTATCTTGAAAAAGGATTGCACGGTAATTGGGAAGCTGAAGGTTACAAGATCAGTCATATTCCAAGAGATAATGGAGTCATGGAAATCCATGCTCATGCGCCGGACGGCAAGCACGTAGGGTATGCAATGATCTACCCTCACGAGACTGAGCCTCATGCACTCATGCCTATGGTAACTTCTATTCGCCCTGAACATCAACGTAAGGGACTTGCCACTGCTATGTATCGCCATGCTGAAAACGTATCTGGAAAAATGGTTTTACCTTCTACAGATCAAAGCCCAGACGCACAAAAATTATGGAATCAACCCAAAAGACCTTCCGGTAAGTCTGAACTTGAAAAAGGTCTTCATGGTGATTGGCAAAAAGAAGGATATAGAATCTCTCATTCTTTTCCAGAAGATTACTGTAAGGATTGCGCAATTCATAGTGATACTGAAATGAGAGTATCCGTTACAAAAGATGGCAGAGAAGTTGCCCATGCTCATATAGGTGGAGGACATGAATCACATGATTTTTTATGGCCAAGGGGTATTAATGTAGACAAAGCCCATAGGAGAAAAGGGATTGCCAGTGCAATGTATCAACATGCTGAGAATTATTACGGGAAACATATAAAGCCTAGTGATGCTCAATCAGAAGATGCTATATATCTTTGGGCTCAACCTAAGCGTCCATTTGGAAAGAATGATTGGCAAAAATCTTATCAGCTTCACAAAGAAGAAGTAAAGCAGCCGGAAATTTTACATCATTATAGCCGTCAGGCTGGTCTAAAATCAATTGACCCTCGGCAAATGGGTATGGGTACATCTGGTGATTTTAATAAACGATTTAATCCATCTCAGATTGAAGATTTTCCACATACGTCCTTTCACTACATTCAAAATCAACCGGAAGATGTAGTTCGTCACGGAGCAGTTTCTAAGTATACCCTCAGGTTAGATCCAGATAAGCATAAGCTGTACGACCTTTCTCACGACAAGGAAGGGTTGGTTCGCCAAGCTATTGATGAGAATCAAGGTGCCTGGAACTATGAGAACATGCTCAACAGGATCAAAGGTGCTGGCCATTACGGCATTTGGTCTAGTGCATCACAAAATCCTATTATAGCTAATACTGTACAATTGTTTCATCAACATCCAATAGAATCAGAAGAGGTTGCATGAAGGACGTAATTGGCCAACCACATTTTATATTTTCCGTAGAAAATGCGGCACATCCCCCTAAGGTTGAGTCGCCTACACACGAAGAGGCTTTGGAATGGTTGAGAAGGCAAGGTGAAGATGCCATTAGTGCTACGGGATATTACGACCGGCCAGAAAGATCTATTATTGTTTGCAATCCTAAAAACATAGAAGGCTTGAAACAGCTAGCTCAGGATACTGGTCAAGAATCGGTAATCAACTCTGACGGACACAAACACGAACTACATTTTATAAATGGCGAACATCAAGGCAAGGTTGTCCACGGAATCGGATCTGAAGTTTTTCCTCAGATGCCGCAAGGTCCATTTACTTCTTATATTGATGAACATAACGATCCTATATATTTTCGTCATAATTTTGATTTAGAGTCTATGGAAAAAGCTGAAGGCTTGAAAAAGCGCAAACGAGATCCCGGTCGTAAAGAACCGGCCATGCATGGACATCACACCATTCCAGTAAAAGAGAGTGGATTGCCCGGCTTGGAATGGCATCTTAGAAATCTTTGGGAAACCCAAGAAAGCCCCGGAGGCTGGAGATCAATTAAAGAGATCCCAAGAGAACAGCATATAAAAATTCATGCAGGAAGACGAAGGAAGAAATTAGCAGCCTCTGAAGAACTGGAAAAAGCTCAGGAACCCAACGATCAGATTAGGCAGGTCGCCGATCAATATACTAAGTCTAAGGGATTACAAATACAACACAATCTTATGCCCATTAAGGCTAATCCTGAAAAATCTATTAGAATTGCGCAGGCCTATCATGAAATGCCGCATACCCCAAATGATCCTGCAGTGCAAAGTGCATATGGTCACTTGATCAACGAAACAATGGATCAGTTTCAGCACATCAAAAATGCTGGCCTCAAAATATCTAAGATTCAATCGGGCGCAGAGAATCCATACAAAACCTCTAAAGATCTGTTTCATGATATTAAAAACAATAATCACATGTGGTTCTATCCTACCGAAAGCGGATTCGGTACTGAAAATAAAATCACCGATCATCCTATGCTTGCTCCAACAAATGAAACACATGAAGGTAGGCCGCTATTGGCGAACGATGTGTTTCGAATTGTTCACGACTATTTCGGCCATGCCAAAGAGGGACACGGATTCGGGCCTAACGGTGAGGAGAATGCATGGCAGAATCATATGCAGATGTATTCTCCTGAAGCTCAAAAAGCTATGACTGCTGAAACAAGAGGTCAGAATAGTTGGGTTAATTTTGGACCACATGCAATACACAATCGGGCAAATCCTTCACAGACTATTTATGCCGATCAAAAGGCCGGGTTACTGCCTGAATGGGCACTGTCTAAATCCGAAGATTTGAATAAAGGACCCCTTCCTTCTCTTGGTTACGACATAGAACGAGCAAAAAAAGAAAGTTTGCCAGACATAGCTCATAATGATGATTATATACACAAGAAATCAGTTAGATTGCCCAACGGCCTTGAATATCGAAAATACCAACATAAATTTGCACTACCTCATCAAGAAAAATTTGTACATACACTATTCGATCCTTCTGACAAACATGAACCGTTAGCGTATATGGAAACTTCTCACGATGAAGATGATTCTGGTTTCCATCCACATGCTGTAGATTGGTCTGAAGTGCAACCTCTGCATAGAGGAAAGGGATTAGGTCGCCAGCTTTATTTGGCTACTTTAGTTCACAGTACCAATAAGCTCACCTCAGATGCCCATATTTCCCCTGAAGCACATAGGATGTGGGAATCGTTAAAATCATATCCTGGGCTTCGTGCAAAAATACGTCCATATAAACATAAGGCCGATCCTTTTTATCGTCCTCCAATGAAGGATGATAAATTTTCTGAACGCCATCACGTATATGTACGAGATCTCAACAAGCTCGATCACGCTAAAATGTTTCCTCCGGTGGATCTTTTCAAACTGGCCGCCTCCGAAAATGAAGAATCTGAATTATTAAAGGCAATTGATGAAAAATCCTGGAATAGAATTCTTAAAACTCATAATAAGTCGGTTCGTGAGGACGTTGTTGATTCGGGCGGCCATATACGATACTTCAATAATACGCACCCTGAATATCAATCACAGGTGCTCGATAGTAATAAAAAAATGAAATCTGATTCTTCTAGGGGTATGGGTTCGTTCCCTAAAATGATTCACACACTCCCATCTCAAGAAGGTGAAATAAAATTTATGGCTAAGCCGTACCATGCTCCAATGGAAAGATGGGCTAAAAGTTGGACTAAACATCCCATTAAGGGATGGGCTACCTTAACTACTAAGAAGCTATTTGATGCGGCACAAATTCCTGAACTAGCTGAAGACATTTCGGCGCACGTCCATAAAGGTGTTCCGATTATTGTTAGTAGGTTTCATCCGGAAGCAAAAGAATCTTACAATACGGGTCCGAATAAATATACGCAGCCATTTACCCCTCCAGACGTTGCTAAAATTTTAGTTATGGATTTTTTGACCAACAATCAAGATCGACATTCAGGTAATATTATGAGAATAAATGAGCACGAGCCGTTGGCAATTGACCATGAACGAAATTTTCAATATTTTCACCGTAAGCCTGGATTTGACCCTAATATATCTCCATATCACGCCTGGTACAATTCAGGGTTTGCTGAACACAATAAACTGCTTCCTAATCAAATTGATACGTTCTCGGACCATTTAGTTGACTGGTGGGGCAAAGCACGAGATAATGTAAAGAAGGAGATGTATCATAATTTGAAATTTATTAAAGATCCAAGCATTAATCGGCATATAGCGGGTAACTTTTATGAGAGGTGGAGATGGATAAATGACAGGATGGAATCAGATCCGTCTTTGATGTTTGACAAAAATGTTCCGGGGTCGTATCCTTTGGGATATAGGAAAGATAAGTAATGATTACGATGATTGTCCATAACTTACATACAGGATCTTCAAAGCGATATGACTTTGAAAAGCTTTATGATTTCGATAAGGTGGTCTCCGATTACGGACCTGTGATCAATTCTATTGTAGGCGATGTCAAAAATTTGCGTACAGCTGTTGATCAAGTTGCTGAATATTTATCGAACCACCATTTATCTGCTGAAGTAGTAGACCCTGAAGATGCAGAGGAAATTTATGATCCAAATGTTGAAACTTTTACAGAATCAGATAAGAAGCCAGAGAAGGCCCTTGATCTTAAGGATGTTCTTGAATCTTATAATGAAGTAGAACATATTGATGTGCCGGACATGCACGTACTAGATTCCTCTACTCACCGATGGAATAAATAACTTAAAATGACCAACGATAAAAGAGAAAAACTTATTTTTGATCTCATCAATCAAGGCTCCTGGGATAAGGCCATTGAACACGCTAAGGCTATGCCTAACAATTGGGATGTTTGGCAGCGTATGCCTTCTGCCGTTCCATTAGGAATGCCCGATCAAGCAATCAATAAGGTTTTAGATCATTTAGGTCCGGAAGGACTGAAGCATTCGGGATTTTTATTTGAGATTGCTTCTAATCTGGGTATAAAACATGACACTGCAACAATTCGCCGCCTTGCTAATTTATCAAATGACATTGATTCGTATCACGAAACTCAAAAATTTATCGAACACCCTGATTATGCAAAATCTCCAGAAGAAGAAGGTTTAGCCTATGCAAATAATTTATGGAGTGATTATGAGCTTGCAGTAGATCCCGGCCATTTTGCTGCTGTTAAATCTATATACACAAGTAAGCCTGAAATTATTAAACATAGAGGGTTGGAAGGAAAATCAACGGATTGGAATAAAGCTATTCCACATCTTAGAGATTATGCCGCTAAAGTACAAGAAAAAATTATCAATGATGATAATGTTCGCAAACGCAATTACAACGGAGAACCATACATAAAGGTACACCGTGGAGTCGGCGGTCACTATTCTAAAATGTTGCGCGATGCAGTTAAATACAATCCTAAAACTGGCGAATATGATTCAAAAAATATTACCGTACCCGCGATAGCTTTTTCTTCGTGGACCACCGAGCCGAACATAGCAAAGAATTTTGCCGAGCACCGCAGCGCGGATCTTTTGCCAGGGCATGGATTGATAATGTCTAAGTGGATGCCGGTTAAAGACATACTTCATTCTGGGTATCATAGAATGCTGCCAGAATTTCCTGGCAATCACCCCAATGAACAGGAACTTATTTTTGGACACCCAACCGGTCGAATGAAACTTAATCCCAATGAATTTCAATTTCAATATAAAAATAATAATTATGATCCAAAGAAAGAGTATGGGTTTACGTCTAAAGGTTATGTGCCTGTAGAACATGAATTTAATTTTGATAAGGGCATTAAGCGAGAAAAAATTTCCAAGGGTATAAGGGATAAAGCACTACAGCTTGGCATTGCCACTGCCATGTTGGGCATGCCACAACACATGATAGATCAAGGTAAAGATCAATTTATTGAACCACAGCAACAAACAGAACAAAAAATAAATCCATTGCCTGGATTAAAATATATTGAGATGGTCGAGAGTTCTGGCAATAAGAACACTAGACATCAACTTGTCACCTCTGGAGTTAATGCTGGTACTCGTGCAATAGGCCGATACGGCATTATGCCATTACAGGCCATAGAGACTGTTTCGAAAGACCAGCAGCTTGCTCAACAGTATCCTGAATTTTTAAATTATCATCACGTCAGAGATCAGGATGCTATTTCTCAAAAAATACTTGGTAGTCGAGATGTAGAAAATTCTATAGCTAACTCACACTGGAAGCGCCTATACGATCGCTTTGATGGAGATGAAAGTAGGATGGCTCATGCTTGGAATAAAGGAATTACTGGCACCTTAAATACAGATCTTGATAGGCTTATAGATGACGACTATGTTAAAAAATATCACAGATATAAAAAAATGATGAATCTAGAACGCCGACCGGCTGAATTGAAAAAAAATGAATCCAAGCTGCCTCCTGAGATAACAACCATAAAACAATTTACGTCATTCGACTCCACTATTCCTGATAATCAACTTAAGGAAAAAGAAATCAATCAACTTATTGAAAACAGAGCATTTCATTCTGTTCCTGGCATGGGCAACTTTACTCACAGCAGTTTTGTGCTTGGTACCAATCACGATAATGCATGGCTTATCAAGGTGGAAGCTGGAAACCGTCCCGGCATTATATCAGCTAAGTCCGGCTTGCAATCTGTTAAAGAATCTGCATTCTACATAGTCGCAAGGGATATTTTTGGATTAGGTGAGCTATTGCCCGAAGTTCTTCTGGGTGAGGTTATTTATGAAAACGATCGGAAACCGGCTGCTGCAATAAAAATGTTACCTAGTAGGTATAAACTTGCAGTGGAACAAGAACGGGAGCGACCGGGCTCTATGCCAGCCATACTTAGTAAATATTTGAAATCCGGGCTACTTCATAGGGTTGCATTTATGCTTTATGCTTTGGGAGATGGTGATTCTCATGGTCGTAATATAATGACGGATGGTCATTTTGTAAAATTTATAGATCATGGTTCCGGTTTTGCTAATGCAGACTTTAATCCCGCTACGGATCATAACATTTTTATGCCCTATATATTACGTGCTGGTGTTGTTAAGGAAAATATGTCGCCAGAGGAGAAATTGGATAAAATGCCGAAAATTGAGAATATGGAAGTTAGAAAGAACCTAAGTGCTTGGATTTTATCGATTAATTCCCGTAGTTTAGCTCAAAAACTTAATAGTAAAGAGATAGACCCCCTTCCAACTGAGGGTCGTTTGAAAAAAATACAATCAATGGTAGCAGAGGGCATGGAGCCCGATCAGGCCATTAATCAAGTTTGGGTAAGGGGTTAGATGGAAAAAATATGCAATAATTGCCAACTCCCTAAAGTTCTTAATTATAGTTACACTGGTTGGCACATAGATCACAAAAAAGCTCTTGCAAATTTTGATCTTACCGATCGTGAACAATTTTTACAAGCTATGCATTATACCAATTTACAACCTCTGTGGGCAAAAGACAATATTAGTAAATTAAATAGGATTATATAAATGACAAAAAAAGATGTTTTAAGTTTGGAAAAAGTAGGCCAGTCTCAAGATGGCAGTGAGATATATCACGTACAGTCAAAAGGCGGGTTACATAAAATGCTCAAGAAGCGAAAGAAGGGTGACTTCTTTGTTCTTGGAGAAGGCAACCATCGTGCAGTTGCAAGAGTTCTTGCTAACAGAATGGAAAAAAATATACTGTGGCACGAGTCGTTGTTCAAATCAGAAGACGCCGAATATTTGAAAAAGGCAGAACGTGATAATATTATTCTTCCAGAATCAACTCCGGAAAATCATATTGCACAGGCCGTATGGCATTCGTACATATATAACAACGGCGATTCATTGAATCGTGTCTACCATAGCATGCAAGCCATAGCGCACTATGAAGCAGCGGGTTTAGACAACAAGCGTGCTCTTGAGGCAGTCAACACCACACTACAAAAATTGAATAAAAGTTATACTATGGATAAACCTTTCGAAGATACGCTTTTAAAAGTTGCGTGGGAAAAGAAAAACGGTAAGCCGTTTCCTTCTGGTGAATAAATGACTGATAGTTTTCAATCCAGCAGCAATAGAGATGGGCAAAAGCCTATTGACATTAAGTACAACGATCCATGGGAGCAGGTAAACAGTTCCGCTACTGCGTGGAATAATTTTGTTGCTGGCCTTGGATTGCGATTTCAGCACTGGGCATTTACGCCCTACGTTTTAGGCGCTACGGATACCGGATCGTTGAGAAATTACGATGAACAGCGTGTAAAAAAATCTGACGATAAAACCGTTTATGATAATAATGGTATGTATCGTTATATGGGTGATGTGTTTGTGATTTGGCAATCAAATTCAAAAAGAGAAGCTCAGCTACCTCCTGGGTATTATCCAGATTCAATTGCAACAATCACGCTCAATAGACATTATATTGATACAACTGAAATTATTGGATTGAGTGAGTACGATAAATTTATTTTAGTGCTGAGGCCAGAAGACGATCCTCTTGAATTCGCTACGGTTAACTGGGAAGGGTATCAGCATAATCCTACCGGAATCGATAGATTAATGTTTAAAGCCGTAAGGGTGGATTACATATCAGACGCTAACGGCGTTGAATATATCGATGGTAAGGATTTTGTTGTTAGCGAGGGTAATATTAAATGGCTTCCAAATGGCACCCGCCCTGGATTCGATAATGCCTCCAGTGAAGGTGTAATTATGTCAGTAAGATATCGATATATTCCATCTTTTTACATAAAAAATGCCACACATGAACTTAGATCCCATTCGACCGTAAATCCCAATACTGGTACAAAGACGGCAGTTAGAATGCCGATGACTGCATCTGTTCAAATTGATTGGGTATTTTTACAATCTCTGAAGAATCAAGAAAAAGGCGGCGATTCCAGTAAGAACGTTGGCACTGGCGGGAACATGGGAAGTCGATAAATGTATTTGATTTATATGGCTGTTAATATATTGAATGGTAAAAAATACATTGGCAAAAATAAAGGCACCGTATTTTACCGAAAACATGAACACAAACGGGAAGCCTTGAAGAGAAACAGCCAGACTCATTTTCACAATGCAATTCGCAAATACGGTTTCGAATCTTTCAAATGGTATCGGTTGGAGCTTTGTCTAAATAACACAGATGCGGTTAAAAGAGAGAGATTTTACATTAATATGCATGATAGCGTAAATAGTGGGTATAATTTATCATTTGGCGGTGACGGCCCTGAAGGTCACAAACAATCAGAAAAATCTCAACAAAAAAAGCGAAATTCTAATCGCGGAAATTCTAATTCATCCAGGGCAGTAATCAATAGTTTGGGTGAAATATTTGAGTCCGTTAGTATGGCCGAGAAACAGTATAAAAATTCCAAAATTAGAGAGGTCTGCTTAGAAAAAAGAAATTCGGCTGCCGGGCTATCTTGGAAATTTTACACACTTGGAATTGAGAAACCCGAACATCCGCAGGTAAGCAGACGAACGCCCAAAAAATTACTTGAAACTTACCAACATGCTATACTTAAGCAATTTGGACAAATGTGAAAAGATTAAAGGTAGTAAAATCAATAAGTTGAGCTAAGAACTTAATATTACTGAAGAATCTAAAAAAAGAGGACTATATGAAAGTTAAACGTACTCCAAAAAACACCGCCGCATTAGGGGCAAATGACATTGCCAGTATAACGGCGAATGCTAGGGCTGGAGCAGTTAAGTCATTACTGGTTGGTCCTGAGCTAAGGAAAATGCCAGGCCAGACTCCTCCGCAAAATCAAGTTATTGGTTTTACGGCCAACGCTGCTCCGGTAAAGATCCCACCAGGAACATCACTTTGGCTGTTTAATAACAGCGCAACCGTTGCGTGGGCTACTATGGCTCCTGCAGATGCAACTATCACGGCACCAACCGGGATCACTAATGCAATTCCCTTGAAGCCAAATGATTGGACTCGTTTGAATATGGGCGAAAATGCTCAACTTCAAACCAGTGCAGCTACGGTCGGTGTTTATATCGTTGAAGATGACACCACATTTCAAGTTATTGCCGAAGATCAACAATTCTAAGGTGCGGTATGTACAGCAACGAGAAATTGGTTAGATCCATTTTAGGTGATCGGGTTTATGAGGCTTTAAATAAGTCTATCGTAAAGCTTAACACCAAAAGCGTTGTAGATATTTCCGAACTTCACGCGGCTTTAAAAATTGCCCCCAAGTCTGTAGTTGCTTTTTTAATGAAAGAAACTGAGGATATGAAAAAAGACGGGGCAAAAGAGATTAAATTGCCTTGGGACGGTAACGCTACAATGCTTTTAAATAAGCTCGATACAGATACATACAAAGGCCATATCTCAAAAGATGGCCGTATTGTCCACGAATTCGATCTATGTTCCATTCCACAATTAGCTGCCCACATCCTTTCTTTTTTCGAACTATATGATGAAGTTCCTGAACAAGGCGAACCGAAGGAAGAATCTAAACAAGAGCATGAAGATATAGAAAAAATCAAACATCAACTTCAAACCCTAGAATCTAAACTTAATGCCTTAATTATGCTTGCGGCTGGTCCCAGCCAAGAGCCCGTACAAAAAAGCCAGAAAGACAAACTTACAAAAGCCATTACGGCTTTAAAAAAGGCTGGATTGGCACCCACTATGCCTAAGCCGCCAAAGCCTGGAGTTCATTCTGGAAGTCAACAGGGGATTACACAAGCTGGATTTCATAGTCCCAAAACTACGGAATCTGATTCATCCGTAGGCCGTCAAAAGACAAAAGAAAAAATGAATCCACATTTGAAAACTGGCGATAAGCTGGCTACTCAAAGTGGATTGCCTCAACCAGCTAAACAACCCAAGCAACCTAAAATGTCCATGGCGTTAAAGTCTGAAAGTATGAGTAGTAAGTGCCTAGATTGCGGAGAGCCTGATTTTATCAATGGTAAATTTGCTAGATGTGCTTGTTTCAAGGCTATGAGTATGCCCGATATTAAAAAATCTGAAAATGGTTTAACATTTTATTTCGGAAGTGATTGGGATAGCGACAATAAAATAGCATTATGGCATTCACTTAGGAAGGTAAGACGTGGATAAAATTATTGCCGCTATAAGATTCAAAGAACTCGATACGTCTGTTGCTTCTGATATTGACATCCTTACAAACTATAATAAACAAAAGAGTGAAGCAAGGCATCATATTGTTTCTATGATCTTATCCGTTGGTGGTCGAGAAATTGGCGATCATGAATCTGATCTGATTGTTGAAATACCATTAGATTCAGCAAATATTCTGCGTGACGCCCACGCCCGATTGGAACATGAATTGGAAATTTCTACAACTATTGGCGTAGGGGACGATCTTAAATATGCCAAAATGGCATTAGATTGGGCTGTTGAAAACCGTCCCGGTACTATTAAAGTAATGGAGCCAGTAATCGAAAAAGAAGCTAAGAAGCTTGATGACAAAGATGACTTTGACCATCTTATGCCTGAAGATGTTGCTATAGATCAAGAAGGTCGCCCCGAACAACATATAAATAAGGCCGAGGGTGATACTGACGATTGGGCCAATGACAAGGAATCTATTTCTGATGAAATGAGAGCTAAAATTGTTAATATCGTTAAGATGTTGCAGGGCAATAAGGAACGTCTCAATAGCCTGCGGGAAACTAGTCCAGAAGTATATGCAGGCGTCGTTGGGTTAGTTAATTCTATTTCTGCTATGGCCCAGAGTGCTAAAGTGGAAGACGCTAAGGCCCATAGCAAGATGATCACTAAAGTATCTAAATACCTTGATCAATCTGAAGAAAAGAATTTGGATGATCAGGCTGCTTCGGTTATGGAAATGCTAATCGAAGCGATGAAAGAAAAAGAAGAAGAGCATAAGGCAGAAATGCAAACTATGCATCAGGGCGCAGAGCGTAGATTTAAAGTTCGCCGTAAGCTTGCTATTGATCATGCCAATAAGACCGGCTCTGATCCGAAGTTTTTACTTAATCTAAATAGAACTATGAGACGTTAAGATGCCAGAATCTTTGAAACACAGAATTTTAAATCCTACCGGCGAGCACAGTGATTCGTTTTATTTCAGCAGCTATGATAGCAGTAATGAGCACAAAGCCCAACTGGAAGATTTGAAAAGAACCATTACCCCTGTTGAATTTATCAATCTCATTGCTGGTAAATATGGACACAGTTCTGTGTATTCGGATGAAATTGCCAAAGTATTTGAAGGTCATCCGCATAATAATCCAAAAAATGTTGATATCGCTATGAATCAATTATCATCTGATGATGCCTCTTCATCTGCAAGACAGAACCAACAAGAAAAAATGGTCGCTCTTTTACGCCATTTTCAAGTTTCTCCGAAAATGATAGAAAAAACCATAAGTATGCCTGAAAAATATGGAGGTATGGAGATTATTAAATCTGGCCGCCTCCCAATTAATAGCACTGCCAAAGTATTGAGCAATCAAAAAGCTCTTACGCCAGATCACATAAAAAAATTATTACAACACGAAAGTCAATTTCGAATCGAAGCTGGATTACTTCACCACCCTGCGGCCAATTTAGAAATACAAAAAGAAATAGCCCAAACTCCAAATGCCGAATTAGACGCAAATGCTGCTGAGGTATTAATAAACAATCACGCACTGCACGGAAATTTAGGTCCAAATCCTGATCAAATTTTATCACACCTAATAAGAAACAATCCACATCTCGGCACCAATACCTTCGATAAAATTGCAGACCGAATGGACTTCGGTGCAATGGAAAAGTTACATAATGAACTTCTTGGCATTGATGGCGGTAAGCCAAATGATGGAGAAGATGCCATAAGTCCAGAGACAAATTGGAACAATTGGGAAAACGGTGATAAATTTAGTCATCGACATGAAGACGATTTAGCCGCATCAAGACATCTCACCCCAACCCAAGCTGAACACATAATGCGTCATGGGGATTTTGACTCTAAATGGAACCTCTTCAATAATAAAAGACTGGGAAGCAAATATGCCGATCAAATGTATGAAAAATGGCTAAACGATGACTCTGATCATGGCTATGATTTAGATGCCTTTAAAGAAAAAATTAAAGAAGAGCATCCATTTGAATACGATGACTGGTACGAAGAGGCGCAACAGGCCGCCGAAGAAGATTATCCTATATCTACATTTATAAGAGATCATTACAACGATGAAGACTTGATGGGCGAACCACAAGAGGATTGGATTAAAAAACAACTTGAAAAAAATCACGATTGGACCCATAAGCTTGATGACAAACAGTGGCGTAAAAGAATGGCAAACAATGATACCAAAAATCAAGATTGGCTTAAAATGCTTGATATGGTTACACCTGGGCTTCTCGGCCACAAAATGGGGAACATAACAAAAAGAGATGTTGAAAGTGCCGGAATTAGTTTAAATCAATTTCCTTATGATTTCACAGATCACCCAGATGATTCAATATCTTCTGATGATTTAATGGAAGAAATCGAAAAACAACATCCAAAAGAAGTAGATTTTGCTGAAGATAACGACATAGAATCTCATCCAGAATATGATGGGCGGCACAAAGAAGAAGAAAATTCCTGGGATGAAGAAGTCAAACGCATATCGGAAAGAGATATGCCTGATAGTGTTTATGATTCTTACAGTGAATCCATGAGTGAGGATATCCATCAAAGGGCTGATAGGCTTTATAGAGATAAAATGGATAATGCTCATGAAGATGAAGAATTTTTACCAGATCATCTATCTGCTATAGCAGAAATCAAACGTAAACAGGCGGAAGTCAAAGAAGCGGCTGCATTTAAAGAAGCTCAAGCTAAAGAGGGTGCCGTTAAAGAAAAACTCGATCAATACATCCCAAACAGACCTAAAGAACATGCATATGGAGAAGGTCAGCATCATATGGAGCTTGCTAAACAATACTCTGATGCGAATAAGGGATCTATTGATATAGGCCACTTAAATAAAATGTATCCTAATCTTACTGAAAAATGGAAAAAGATTTTTGGCGGCAAAGGTAAAATATCGTCTGACGAACTTCAGCAAAAAATTGATGCTTTGCCAAAATCAAAGTACAATTTGAGCTATGGCCATTGGGGTCCACAGAATATGCAGAACCTTAATGGTCAAGACGAGATGGTCGTTAGGTTAGATCACAGCCCAGAGACCTTAGCTGCTTTAAAAAAAGATCCTGAAGCTCATGATGTTTTTCAAAAAGTAAATGATGCGTCTCAAAGATCGGGTCACCCCACTAATTATAATACTATTGGTTGGGCTCGTGTAGACTTTACAAATCCTAAACATCCTATGGTTGATGAACTACAGTCTGACTTCTCATCTGCTGCAAGAGATTATCTTGCTGAACATGGCGAGACTGGTCAAGAAAAGGCTAAGGCTCTGGATAAAATCATGCACATTCAAAAGAATTGGCGTGAAATTTTACTTAATGCTGTGACAAAGATCGCCGGAGCCAATGGTGCTGAAAAGCTTTCTACACATAGTCCCGAATCAAAAGCAGCCCATACAGGTGCAGGCAAGGTCCATTCTGTTTACAAAGATTCTTACGAAAAAATTCCCCGTCAATTAGGATTCAAATCCGCCCCAATGGAAACCCTTCCTCTAAACGAAGAGGGTAAGGGTACATTCCTTATGTCTCGGTCTGGCACCCCAACTGAGGATTTATTATCACAACATAAAGAAGGGATGAATATGCATGCTAGACTGTGGGATAGACACAAGGATTTGGCCGAAAACCCCGTAGAAATTGATAATGAACCCGTTCATATAGAGAACAGATTATCAAGAATTGCAGTCCATAAAAATCTTATAGAACATCATGCTTTTCTATATAAGCAGCATCAACAAAGACTATCTCAACTTGATCCTTCTCATGAATTGCGTACCGCAAAGACACCTGGAATGTATGTAGGCACATACAAAGATAATAATCCTGTACCGGGTTTCGATTATATGGGACATGCGATCGATCGCGCTATTAATCATGAAGCTCCCGTTTTTAGTTTCGATAGTGCCTTAAAACAAGAACCTGCAGTTACTGTAGGGCACACTGGTCATACATTACCACTGGCCGTAAATGCTTTTAAAAAACATATCATGGTTCTTGATCTGCTTCAAAAAGCCCAGATGAAGGATGACGATAAGGTTGCTATTGCTCAAGCTCTTATGAATATTAAATCACAACAAGAAAAAATCGAACAATTGAAGGCTCAAAACCCAGAAGCCTACGATACTATTTCTCAATTAACAGAAGTCCTCGTAGATCTTTTTAAGGAATTGAACAACGAGCCTATTGAAGCGGTCCAACATCAACTCGAAGCCGAATCAGCTATGGCACCACAAGAACAAGCTACGGCACAAGCCCAAGGACAGGCAGGATTTAAACCTCCACCTGAAGAAAAACCTATTACCCATGGGCCGAAAACCTTACCTATAGGTGCTGAAAGAACTTATTCTTCTAAAGAAGCCAGGCAAAAAAGCCCAAGTGGTGAATGGATATCTGTTCAGGGCGGCAATAAAACGCAGGGTTGGCAGTAATGTTGACAATAGAAGAAATCAAAAAAAGGATTAATGTGGTGCATCGGGGGCGTGTGGCGCTCGACATATCTACTTATGTAAAAACTACCATCAAGGCTCGTTTTATAGATTCTGAATACGGTGAATGGTGGGCCAAACCCAATGATATTTTTAATGGCCACGGGCATCCTAAAAAAGCTATTTATAAAAGAAACGATAAGCATCCTGGATCTGAACTTTGGGATAAAAATAAATTCAAACATCTTGGAATCATATAAATGTTTAAAAAATATGATCTCGAAGAGCAATTAAAAGAATTTGGTTTTAGTATAGCTCAGCTGACAGATGAGATTACGGCTCGCGCTAAGTTGGCCATGGGCATACTTCAATTAAAAATTCATGCTAAGATTGTAGAAAAGGCACAGGAGAAACTTAAGTCAACTCGCGATATTTATATTGCCAATCTTGGTATGATGAACGAGACAGATAATCTCTATGTAGTCTATCTTAAAAAAGAAGCTGCCTGGATTGAAGATGGTATAAAGCCGCATGAAATGATTGATGATCTTACGTCTGGTCCTAAGGCCAAACATAATACTAAAGACGGATCTCGATACGCCATTATTCCATTTCAGCACAATAAGCCGCCTACACAGACATCTAGAGCGCAAATGCAGATTCAAAACGTAGTAAACGATGAACTGAAGAAACGTGGTCTTGATAAGACAATTAAAATAGGCAAGAAGGCTGTTTTAGGTAAGGCTGCTTCTATAAACGTTACAGACTTTGCTTCATCCGTAATATCTCGCAGATCTTTATTGGCAGGATTGACTATTTATCAGAAAAAGGTAGGGAAGAAGGTTATGAGAGACGTTATGACCTTCAGAGTGGTATCTACAAAACAAAAAGGCTCCGGCATGTGGTTCCACCCTGGATCAAAAGGTGTCAACCTCTTCGCCGAAGTTGAAAAAGAGGTCGATCAAATGTGGGATCAATTGTTTAAAGATGTTGTTGGACAAGTTAAGATTGAGGGCACATAATGATTCGCGCCAGTGATCTATATTTTACTCGCGTCACACAGCTTATGCTTAAGGACTTAAGGAAGAATCGTTTCTTGGTAGACGATATTCTTTGTGATGTTACCGGTGATGAACTATTAAAGGATCTTTATGGCGCTAAAGAAGTCGAAAAATTTAATTTGCTAGTTGACAAAGATATTCAAATTAATGTAGAGCATGCGGTTGATCACGCTAAACTTCCCGCTATTGCTATTCGAGTCAGCGGCGGTTCTGAAGATACCAGTCGTACTGGGGATGCCCTATCTGACGGTTATCGTACCGACAGGGTTGATGCAAAATCGCTTGGCGGAATTTATAAAACTCCTAGAATTATTCTAGGCCCCGTCACACCAGAATCATTTGATTATTTAACTGGAAAAATGACCTTTCCTGAGTCTGTAAGTCTTGCTCGTGTTTTTGATGAGATGATGGTATATGATGAAGTTAATAAAAAGGCCTATCCAATTGTCACCGTAATGAATGATTTTACACTATTCATAGATCCTCCAAAAGAACGTCCTAATTTGACCGGCATGACTATTCGCGGTAAGGATGAATCTGCAATACATGTCCGTAAGGAATATTTTACAACCGAACAGGTTACATTTATTTGTGCCGCCAAAGATCCAGTTGAGGTTATATATCTTTATCAGATTATGATGTACCTTATCGGTCGTCACAGGTTGAACTTCTTTGAGACTCGTAATTTTCGCAATACAACTTTGCAATACAGCCCTATTTATAAGTTGACCGCCCCAGATGATCCTAATTTTGTTTTCGCCAGAGATATTACATTAAATGGTACTGTTGAACATAATTACATCGAAAGCACTTCACGTCCACTTGACGGATCTTCTCCAGATGTAAGAATTGCAGACATGAAAACCCCAGATGCATTAATTGCACAGGCTTCTGGCCAAGGATGGTCTGGCGAAGAAGATCCATAAATTTCAATAGGTTAAGTCAAAAACTTAATAATGATGTCACTATGTCAAATGATGCCAATTTATACAAAAAAGTTAGTCAGTTAAAAGATTTACGTTTGGCCATAAAAGAAGTGAAAAAAGTTTCACAACCAGAACCTGTAAAGATTACAAAAGCCCAAGAGCCCATGGAATCTCAAAAAGAATACCCACTCAAATATTTAGGCCGCAAAAAGATGCTTGGCGGGATCTTATCTCACCTCATTGGCTCCGGCCAGGATGGCGATAATAACTACGAGATGAGCGTTAATTTGGAGAAATATAATAAAGGCATGCCATGTGTAATTCTTTCACACATATCTCCTAAGGGTGAAGTTCTTGATCACTCTGATGAACATTATGACGATATGAAAAATGCCATCAAGGCTATTGTAAATCATAAAATGAAAAAGGCTTGGAAATAATGGCCGATTACGTAAAGGTCCCAGATTCGAAAAGTAACAAGGAAGATGCCGAGAGGCACTTACGTTCCCTTGTCGATTCTATGAAAAAAAGAACTGCCGATGCCTCACCTGAAAAAGGCATACATCCAACTGCAAAATTACAAATAGACACTCCAGGTATGAGCATGGCCGGTATCAGTGTTCGGTCTGCACAAGTTAATCGTGAGCAGGGCACCAGCGATTGGCAGAATACTAATGAAGCAAAAGATCGTCACAAAAAAGTTATTCGTGAGCTTATATCTATGCCAAAACCTAAACTTACCAAATCAGAAATCGAACAGTTCGATGGCCAATTAAAAAAGGCTGGATATTGGTCAAAAAGAATACAGCAAATACGCACACAGAAAGAAACAGACCGTCAACGGGCACTTAAAGAACATTTTGGTGCTCAAAACAAACCTGTGCCTCAACATTTAGCTCAACCTCAAAAAGAGGGTAGACTGGATTATAAAAAGATCATTAGGGAATACAAAACTAAAAATAATATTCCTCAGAAACCAGAAACTCCCGCCGTAGCAGCACCTGAATCTCAACCGGCTGGATATGGTAAATTACACGATCCTAGATTAAGCGGGTTAGCGCCAAAAGTTAAAAAGGCTGAGCCAAAAGTTAGGGTAGATCCTGTCGATATCTCTGATCCGATAGTTCAAAACCGTACTACAGTTAGTTCTCCTTTGAAGATCAGTGGACCGGCATCAATGAGTCCTGTACGCGATGAAGGTCTAAAGAAGTGCGGTCGTGTCCTGCGCCATATGATTAATAGTTTACAAAAAATCGATCCAAAAACAAAGTTGCCGGGCAATTTGATTAACAAGGCTAAGTAATGAAAAAGAACATGTCTGAAGTTTTAAATCGTATGTGTAAGTCGTTGAGCGCCTCAGAAGGTAAATCTGTAAAGCAGCATCCGTGGAGAAAAGTTCCAGCAGTTTTTGGCGGTGATCGGGGTGCCAGAACAAGAGCAACAATAGAAGCACAAAAGAAAAAATACGGAAAAGATGTTGTTCGTGATTCATTTAAAGATAGGCTCGGCGTCGAAAAAGTAGAACCTCTTTCTAAGCCTTACGCCTCTGAAGCTCAACGCGGCAAATTCCATGCTATGGAAAATCGTGGCGAAATCAGTCATGCAACTGTAGCTGAATGGGATAAAGAATCAAAGGGCAAAAAATTGCCTGAACGTGTAGCAAAAACCGAAGGATTGAAGAAATGGAACTTTTCTCATATAAGAGATCAACTTAGAATAGAAGCTAAAAATAAAGAAAAGGGTATCAATAAGCCATTGGCTGGCAAGCCCGGTCAATCTCATATGGGGTTAGATGTTAGAGGTGCAGCAGTACAAGAAGCGAGGCGTAAAGAAAATCCCATTTTTGATAAATTATCAAGGTTAACAGGTCAACCTTCTCATGGGAAAAATATACAAGAAGCTAAGGTAGACGCCAGAAAACAGGCCCACACGGTTTTGAATGAAATTCGAACTATGTCCAGGCCAAAACTCACAAGATCTGAATTGGAAAAATTTGATCAGGATCTAAATAAAACCTGGGGATTAAGAAAAGACATCAATTTTAAACTGCAGGCACCGCAAAAACCCAAAGATCCAGTTATGAATCCAGCTACCCCACCTAAGCCTGCTAGCGATACTTACAAACAAAAAGCAACCGCTTTTGTTCAGAAACCGCCAGTGAAAAAAAATATACCAACACGATCTGATTTAGAGAAGTTTGATCAGGATCTAAATAAATCTTGGGGTAAGGCCGAAGGCGCTCCTGCTCCTGCTTCGAAACCAGCTATGCCAAAACGGCCTGCGATGCCAAAAATGAAATCAATAAAATCTCCTGTGCCTAAAAAAGCGCCAGATATGCAAATGAATGAAGATAAAAATAAGTAATTGAAATTTTTACATGGAATTAACAAGACCTATGTCTAACAATAACAATAATAATAAAAATCGACCTAAAAAGGATCAGGATATTACTAGTGACGAAACGGTCCAAAATACCGCTCCTGTTTTCGGTTGGTCTTCGTTTGATCATTTTTGGTCTTCTTGTGTAAAAAATGGAACACCGTCTATAAAATCTTCATGTATCGCACACCTCAAAGCTACTAATCGTTGGCAGGATCAATCTAAATGGGTTGAGGGGTGTACACACTTCGGAATACCAATTGAAAAATAGTAAGAATTTCAATAGGTTGTGTTACAAACTTAATAATGGGTCGTATGGTTATATACAGAATTGTAAATCAAATGAATCAAAAGTGCTATATTGGTCAAACAATTATGGAACCTAAAAAGCGATGGAACGCACACAAATACAAGCGTGGTTCATCTGCCATACATTCTGCTATAAAAAAATACGGTATTGAAAATTTTACATTTGATATAATCGACCATACTTCGTCTTTGAATACAAAAAGTCAAATTCGTTTCTTCAAAAATTCATGCGGAGAAATTATAGAAGTATCGATCTTATCAGATTTTTGTAAAGGCTGTAATTTAACAGATTACAATATGAGGCGGGTTTTCAACGGAAAGCGCAAATCTCATAAAAATTGGACTCGCCCGTCTGATTTAGAAATAAAATTATTTTTAGAAAATAACAGGAGTCACAATGTCTAGAACTTTTACTGATAGTAACGGAGTTACGTTAATTATCCCGGATAGTTCAGTAACCACTAACGTAGTTAGCCAGCCTACCGGTATTGCTACTACTGGAGTTATTGCTTTAGTCGGTGAGGCCGATCAAGGTTCACACTGGTCAGAAGAAGAAAAATTATCAGATAATAGCTTTGGTCCGCTCGACCTAGCGCGTGTTGTTTCTAAATACGGCTCAGGCCGACTTGTTGATGGATTCCGAGGTCTTATAGGTGCCTCATCTGGTCCAAGAATCCAAGGTTCTTTCAGTAGAGCTATTCTTGTAAAGCCTAACCTTGGCAATAAGGCTTCTAAGGCCACTGACGATGGTCACGGCACACTTAAGGCAAAATTAGCCGGTGCCCCTGGAAATAATATTAAAGAAACTATCTCTGCTGATACAGCAGAGGCCGCTCCTACTACTGGAAGCTTCTCTTATGTACCAAGTGCAAGTTCGTCTTCATTGGCTGCCCGTGTAAACGGTGGAGCTAAGCAGACACTCGCAATATCCGCAGATCAAACACCTGCGTCTTTAGCCAGTGCCATCACCGGCTTAGCCAATCTTAATGCTGTTGGAGGAGTCGATCGAGTAATCACTTCCGGTCTTTCAATCGCAAACAGCGTTGCTGTTGCAGTAGTTTCAGGACAAAACGTAACTATTACACTTACCGCTCCTGCAGTTTGGGGTGCTTCACCACAGGTTGGTGACACCGTTCGTATTCCACTCGGTTCTGTGATTGCCGGTGTCGCTAATGCCAACGTAGGTTGGTACTTAGTTACCGCATCATCTAACACTGCTACTCTCGCTCAGATTTCTGCAAAGAAAATCACAGCTGGTGCTCCAGTTGCCGTTTCAGCAGTTGCATTCTCAGCTACTCCAGCAAGCGATATTGTAGATTACAGTTACATGAGAATTGACAACATGTCTGGCCGTAACAGAGATATTCTCTCTGCTTTAGTCGGTCAAAGTGCCGCTGTTACCGTAGCAGCTTCAGCCCTTACATTTACTTTGGTCGGTTCAAATGTTTTCAGCACTAAACCACGAGTCGGAGATATCGTATATATCCCGTCAGGTTCGGCTTTCGCAGGCGCTGGTTCTGCAAACGTTGGATGGTATCAAATTACCGCTTCCAGCAATTTTGCAACTGCCGCATTCTTCACAGCTTCTCGTCTTTCTAACGGTTCACCTGTTGCCGTAGCCTCTACACCTATCGTAGCGACTACCGATATTCAAGACTACGATCGTCAGATCCGTGGTTCCGGTAAGGCATTGGAATTATATGACAACGCCGGTACTGTAAATGTTAATACAGTCCTCAAACAATTGGGTGCAGATTCTGCAGCTAGTTGGCTTGAAGTATTGACTACCTCTTCCGCAGAACTCAAAAAACGAATTGATCTTTCTAAGCCAAATCCACTTGTTACCGAATCCTTTATTCACGGCGGAAATATCGTCCTTCAATTGGGATATAAAGGTACAACTGCAATTGCTACAGTAATCACTAGCTCTGGAATTAAAAAACTTCAAACTACCGTTACTGGTGGAGTCGGAGCCAATCTCGATATTACCTTGTCGAATTATAATTCAATCAGTGATTTGGTTGATTTTCTTAATCTACAGCCTGGATATAATGCAGCTGCACATTCTTCTCAAGAAGCTCAGCGCAATCCTTCTCAGGTACTTGATGAGGTTTCTGCAATCGGAATCGATTCAGATCTTTCCAATCGCCCAGGACGTATCAAAAGAGACATCTATGATATGACTGCAGGTCTTGGAAACATCGCCCAAAATTCAGTATTAGTTACTTACGTAAATATTCTCAAAGCTGGTCTTCCGGAAGATGAAGGTCCTGCCTTCTTGTCTGGTGGAGCTAAAGGTGCGACTACTGGTTTGGCGTTTAGCCAAGCTATTGATGCATTGGCTAACGTCCGATGTAACTTCGTAGTTCCTCTTGCTAGCCGAGACGCATCTGTTGACTCTGCTAACAATGAAACGGATGCCGCTTCAACATATACCGTTGATGCTATCAATGCCGCAGTGAAAACTCACTGTATTAATATGTCTACCCCTAAGGTTAAACGTCATCGCATTGGTTTCGTTTCTAAGAAAGGTACTTTCTCAGAAGCAAAAGCCTCTGCACAAACTATGGCGTCTTTCCGTATCGCTCACACTTTTGAAGATGCTAAGGATTTGGATAGTAATGCTAATATCTCTACCTTCCAACCTTGGATGGCTTCTTGTAAAGCTGCCGGTATGCAAGCCGCAGGATTTTACAGATCAATATTCAATAAGGCAATCAACATTTCTGGCATTGTTAATCCTTCAGGCTTTGACGATCAATCGCAGTCTCTTTGCGAAGATGCAGTTTCTGCAGGACTTCTTGTCATTCAACGTCAAGAAGATGGTACTTTTACTTTCTTGAGTGACCAATTGACTTATGGATTGGATAACAATTTCGTATACAATTCTATTCAGGCTGTTTACGTTGCAGACATTATCTCATTGACTCTCGCCGAATCACTTAAGAAGGCTTTTGTCGGTGAATCAGTTGCTGACGTTACGCCGTCTGTTGCGATCTCATTCACCAAAGGTAAAATGGCAGAATTCTTGGATAAAAAACTCATCGTTGGAAGTTCTAAATTCCCATCTGGATGGAAAAATATTCAAGTTACCATCGCCGATGGTGTTATGGCCGTTCGATGTGTCGTCATCGAAGCTACTTCAATTTACTTCATACCAATCAACGTTGATATCGAAGGTTTACGTGACAGCGCAGCTGCTTAATATGAAGATATGTAGAACTTGCAATATCGAAAAAGATTTTCCTTGCTTTACTAAACATAAAGGCAGGAAAGATGGACATTTGGAAATCTGCAAAGATTGTCGTAAGTTATCGCGCAAAGATAAAACATCGCCAGAAGTGAATCGGGCTAAATATCTTAAAAATAAAGAAAGATATTTGGCGAAGCAGAAAGAATACCATTTAGCCAATCGAGAAGAACGGTGCGCTAAAATGAAAGAATACAATCAACGCACCGAGTATAGCAAAAACCACTATGCGGCCAATAAAGAAATTGTGGATGCAAAATGGAAGACGTATTACGAGAAAAATAAAAAAGTATTGCAGGCTAAAAATTTGCAATACAGAAAAGAAAGACTCAAGGTTGACCCTGGCTATAGAATACTTAATTCATGTAGACGCAGGTTGCGTAGAGCATTAAAGGGCGAAAGAAAACTTTATAATTTCATGAAAAATGTAGGATGTTCTGCGGATCAACTGAAGTCATATCTCGAATCACAGTTCCAACCAGGGATGACTTGGCAAAATTATAGCAATAGAGGATGGCACATTGATCACATTAAACCTCTGAGCAAGTTTGACTTAACAAAAGAAGATCAATTTCATCAAGCCATCCATTACACAAATCTTCAACCGTTATGGGCTGGAGATAATTTAAAAAAATCTAACAAATTAGTTTGTGCTAATTTATCACCGGGAGGTGATTTATCGGAAGCCCTCACGTTATATTAACGGGCGCTCGTGCCCAATTGATAATCGACGGTAAAATCGTCGGATTGTTTACAAGTTGTTCCTATAATATCACCTATGATGCAAATCCTGCATTTATCTTGGGACGTTACAGCGCAGCTGAAATTACTTACACTGCTCAAGATGTTATCTCGGTAGATGCAACTGGATTTCGCGTCATTGACGCCGGTCCACATGCCGTTGCCTCAGTTCCTAAGCTTCAAGATCTTTTGAATCACGAAGACGTTGCATTATCATTGATAGACCGTAAAACCGGCAAGAACTTTATGACTGTCGTTGGCGTTCGCCCAATGGGATATAGTTCAAACGTGACCGCTCGTGGCGTTGTGGAAATTTCTGCACGATTTATGGGACTTCGGGCTGAGGATGAAAGCGGCACGCAAAACGAATCTGGTGGAGCTTCATCTCTACTTAGCGGAACATAACAGTTTTGCTATAAAAATTATAACAAGTTTGCTAGAAACCTAGGCCTAAAAACCTGGGTTTTTTATTTTGTCCACACCTCATACACCATTCTGGCAGTGCATGATGTCATTAGGGCAGCAATACAATGGAACAACAAGAATCCTAAAGGATTTGATTTAAACCATTCCCAGTAGTGCTTCATTACTCTAAACCTAGCACATTGGTTTCTTTAGTTCTAATAATTCTAAAGAAAAATTGAAACGCTTCACTGTATTTTTTTGCAGACATTAATGATGCGGCGATAGAAGAATCAGAAAGTTTGTCAGAAAATTTTTTCGCTATCGTTTTTGGATCTAACTGACCAAATACATGCCTACCGGTATATTTATCCCATACTATGGCTGCGAATAGCATCCCGTTAGCTGTTAAATTCTGTGCCTGGGAATTTAATTTTGCGCTCAGCTTACTTCCCTGATTTAAGTCTTGAAGTTGTACAAATCTTTTTAAGACGGCTACTCCGAAATCAATAGCTTCTACTAAATCAGTTGTTGATTTAGCTTGCAACCTAAGTCCAAATTCTTCCGGTAATTCATTCGCTAAAATTTTTATTCTTTTCGAAGAAGACCTGATCATTTTTTCAAAGTCCATATCCTTGTGCCCAGGCATTTCAGAAATGGCAATAACTATTTGACCTATTAAGGTTTTTTTACCATCATCAATTATGGTAACCCCTAGAGCAGGTGATAGATCTGCTTGGGTTAATGTCTTTTTAATCAACCTACCTAAACCCAAATCTTCATTTGTGATCTTATCTTTGAGTGAATGAGATCGAACATTGTTTAGATTAGCATAGGCTCGCATTTTTTCAGATTCAGGTACGATGCGTATGGAAATTTTTACATCTTTATAAGAATCTAGGGAGCCAGATTTGAATAGATCTATTAAAGCATAAATTCTATGGTGCCCATCTCTAATTTGGTATTGGTTATTCCCAAAATCTACCAAGGTTAATTGGCCAATATCATCGATATTGAATTTTTGTACAATCTCAGCTACTCTGGTAAAATTAATTTTTCCAGAACCTCTATTGCGAGCATATGGTGCTACCCTGCCGGTCATAATCGCATTCACTAAATCAATGGGGGTAGTTACGGCAAGATCTGATTTTTCTCCCACATCACTTAATTTAGTTAAAAAATTTACAGCCGTCGTTGCCCTTTTGACGCCCTTTTCAAAATCTGTTTGGTAGCCCTGTAGATCACCCATTTACATCTCCTTGTTTTGTTTCATTATAGTATTCATTGATTTTATTGTAAACACTTTTAATCGTGATACCCAACATTTTTGCGACTTTAGTTTTATTGCCCCCGGCTAATTTCATAGCCTTAAAAAAATGCTCCCTATTCAATTCTTCAAAGGTTTGGAAATTCTCCACTGTAGAATTTTTTTCTGCTAGATTATCGGGTGTACTCATATAATCTCCTATTTCGGCTCCTTAAGTTCTTTGATTTCAATAATAGGCCAATCCCACCAACCATTGGCCGCTTCCCCTTTGACAAGATCCCAAACTTCAACTTCGGAATGGCCACGTCGTAACCCCGGCACATAGAGATATTTGTTTCCCAAAGATCCATCACTGCAAACCAGTCTGAATGTAAAAGCTTTCCCACTTTCAACGTCGCGAAGATAAGTCTCGTCAAGTTTTCGGATGATTTCCTTAGCACCCTCTTCAAGGGAAAATTTACTATTTGGCCTAACGCAGCTATCACAAAGAAGCCAGTGCTGGCCGTTGCCTGAATAAATTAATCGAGCAGCAGTTCGCGGTCGTTGCTGACAGCTTTGACAAAGCTTATTGATTTTCAGGCTCTCTACTTGTCCAGCAGATGAATGAAGATACAGTGACATATTAGAAAATCCTGTCAATGATTGAGGTAACGTAATTATTCTCCACTTTAAAGTCCTGATCTTTCTCTTGTTTAGTTCGTAGGGCTTCAATGAGAACCATGAAGTAGGCAGAATCTACACCAACAAGCTGATCTTCCAGAACGTCAATATTCGTTAGATCCAGCTGTGACAGCTGGAAGCACATTTTCAAATACTGACCAGCGTTGATATGGAATCCACGTTTAATGAACTTGCGTGTACGAATTACAGAGCAGAGTGGATACTTGCTGCCTTGATACTTAAGCTCTTTGGCCATCAAAGACTCAAGAGCCTCTGGCCGGAGAACCAATTCATCCTTACCGTAATCATAGTAATTTGTGCAATGAACGAAGTCGTAATTTTCATGGATCTGATCTGCTTCCCCGTAGAAACGGATCACGACCTGGATTTTATCAGAAAGAGTAATTGCATTACTGCTGAGGAATACTGGACGGTAGTCGTCTTGTTTCATAGCTTCACTGCCGGAACCTTCCAGCTTGTCGGCTCCTACTTGATCGGCTGTATCTAAAACATCAACCACGTCTTCAAATGGCTCATTCAGGATATTGTCATCCTCTGCTGCTACGCCGTCCGAGCGAACAATAATTTTCACTCTGTCTGGTGTGCAACCAGCGATCATCCGAGTGAGGATCTTACCCTGATTAGTAAATTCTTTGTAAAGGTCACTGGACGTTTTGATGCTGACCAAATTATCCATACGGTCAAGATCGGCTTCACCATCTAGGACGTAAGCCTTGGCACTTCCGCCTAGGCGATTTTTCTTATCCTTATGTCTTTCATTGAATTGATTCACGTAATATCGAGAGACTGCAACGGTAGTTTCCTTGTCTTTGAAGTATATGTCGTAGTCTTTAACCTCTTCACCAATAAGAAGGTTAGCGATTGAACCTCCAGTTAGGATAGTATTTTTTTCAACTAACTTTCGAACTTTTTCGTCAGTGATACTTTTCATCCATTTTGTAAGCTTTGACTTACAGATAGTTTTAATTGTTTTTCTGTTCATTTTGAGCCTCCTCGACTGATTGTAAAAATTTTCGAATGTAACGCATAAACAGTATAGCACGATCTTCGTTCAGAAATGTAGCATTTCCAATGTCGCCTATGGGAACCGGGAAGACCAGACCGGTTTCCGTTTTGTAGTAAAGATTACCATCTCTGTAAAATTGAAATTTTACAAGACCTTCAATGTGTTTTTTCAAGTCCATGTTAGCTCTGTGCGTATCGCGCAAGTTTATTGTAAACTGTTTTAGTGCTGACGCCAAGGACCTTAGCAGCTTTTTCCTTACTGCCGCCAACCTTTTCAAGTACCTGCAAAACGTACTCTTTTTCAATTTGAGCTAGTGTTGGCATGTTCAAGGCCTGATTCGTTTGGCCTGTGGGCAGTTCTGTAGAATTTACAGCAGCCTGCTCCGTGGTAGTATCATTTACATTATCCATTAGACCCTCCCAGAGTCGTTTTTATCATCTTTTCTCATACTAATACATGTCTCAAAATAATGCAAGTTTTTCTTAAGAATGTTTTTCATTGTAAAAAGTCCAGTAATTCCTCTAACTTAGGCCAAAAACTTAATGGTATCTATGTTAAACGGTGGATACTATTCACCTAAGTCTAATTTCGAAGTTAATTAACAGGACAAAAGGAGTTTTTCAATGTCTACAATTGCTAAATCGCAAGCTATCATGCGAGATTTGAAGGATCGTCTTCAAAAGAAAATGCCGTCAACGTATGTATTTTCTGAATCTTTTGATGCTCAAGGCGCTCGCCTCTTGATTTCTGCTGATGCCTCACCAGCCGCTGGTGAACAGGTCATCGCAATCCGTATTGAAGGTGAATCTACTGCACATAAAGATGTGCTTGGAAGCGCACAAAGAGTCTACGCTCCCCTTAAAGCTCAAGTAATCGAAGAAGCTTCTACCATTTCTGGTGTCTCTTTGATTACCCTAGTTAACCGTTTGATGGTTGACCTTGAATTGGCTCGTATGGGACTTAAACAAGATCGTTATATGAATGCTAATACTGTTGTTCCTGCAGTTTCTCAATTTGCAGCTGATGGAAGCGTTTCCAGTTCTAGTCTTATTGCATCATTGCCGTTCGATATGTACTGGCCTCTTTCTGGACAATAATAAACGTCAAGTACTTAACCCTAAAGGAGTTAATAATGGGCTTAGATATTAATAAGCTGCTTGACGAGGTGGAAGCAGAAGTAAAAACACTGCTTAAGTCAGCACAAGATGATGCTGCCAATCTATCTAAAAAAGCAGATGAAAAAACCGCTGGAACTAAGGTTGCTAAAGCCGAAGAGTCTAGCAAAGAAGAATCATCTAAAGAAAAGTCAAAAAGCGAAATGGAAAAAGCTTTACCAAATGAAGTTTCCGCTAAAGAAGGCTCTGGTTATGAAAACCAAGCCCCTGAAGCTTCAGGTTCTGCCTCTCCCGCTGATGCTTCTGCACCCGCTCCGGACGCCTCTGCGTCTGCTCCTGATGCTTCCGCTCCTCCTGCACCCGGTGCAGAAGATCCACAAGCTCAGGAAGAAGATGCTGCAGCTATGCTACAAGGTCTTGACGACGATATGCTCCATGAGCTTTATCAAAAAATCAAGATGGAACTTATGGCTAGAATGCAAGCTCAAGAAGGTTCTGCTTCCGCGTCTGCTCCTGCTCCTCAAGCCGCTCCTGCCGATGCTTCTGCATCAGCCGCCGCTGCTCCTGAAGCAATGATCAGATCTGAAAAAGAAGCTGGTGAAAAACTTGCAAAAGCTCAATCTGAGGCGAAAGCTAAAGATGAAGAAATTGCAACTTTAAAGAAAGCTGTCGCCGAGCGCGATGCTGGTATCGGTGAATTTGCTGATATCGTGAAAATACTTGTAGAACGTCCTGTCGTTCGTGCGGTAACTGATGTACAATTTGTTCCTAAAACGGACGACTTGAAAAAAGCAGAAGATAAAACTCCTGAGGACATCAAAAAAGCCGTTGACGCCATTTCTGGAGATCGAAGGAAGCTTGCTTCTCTTACGAAATCAGAAGTCGATACTTTGCAAGATTTTTACAGTGGTCACTATAATAAAGAAAAAGTTCTTAAGGTCATTAATAAATAAAGGAGAATGCCGTGTTAGAAAAAATTCAAGATTTAAAGAAAGCGTTAGAAGCAGGCTATCCCAGTGCCGCTCCTGGTGCTTTAACCCAAGGTGCCTCTCTTCAAGAGCCGGACCTGTCCAACATTATGAATGTTGCGACATTCCAAGACAGCGCAATTAAGTTGCAGAAAGAATTCAAAGTTGTTCCCGCTAAAGGAACTCTTGTGCAATTCAATCGCCAACTTGATTACGGTATTTTTGGGGGTTCCGCAGTACTAGAAGGTGCTGTCGGTCAAGAAGAAACCAGTAACTACGTTCGTGTGGTTGTTCCTATGGCTTACTACGTACATGTTAGACGTGTAACGTTGCAAGCTGAAATGGTATCCACATTTGACGGTGTAAAAGCCGAAGATCGAGTTGCCGCCGATGCAGCTATTAAACTCGCTGCTGACATCGAATTTCATCTATTCCGAGGTCGCGCAAGCTACTCGAATGCTGGATTGTTCGATGGTAACCCTCTTGCCGCTGCTGATAATGAGCCGGGCATGCATGGATTGGATATGCAAATTCGTCAATCTGATGGACAAGCAAATACTCAGGATCTTATGTTGAATGAGTATGGCGCTGATAGTTCAGTTTCCATCAATCAAAACGGTATACTTGCACAATCAACCATGGAAGATATTTACAGTCGTGCCCAAATGCACAACGGTAATCCCGAAAAATTTTATCTCGATCCTTTGACTCATAGTGCATACAATAAAATTGCACATGGCAAAGAGCGTATCGTTCTTGCTGGTTCACCCCAACAAGCTACAGGCGCTCAATTGAAAGAACAATGGGTTGCTGGTGGAGCTATTTCCATCGAATCTAGCCGATTCCTTTCTGGTAAGACTGCTCCTGCACGTCCCCGATTGAACACCCCTTCTGCTCCTTCACAAACTGCCGCTGAGTTTGCTGGAACTACTAGCTTTCAAGCTGGTGAATCTTATAGCTTTTCTTGTACTGCCGCTAACGAAGTTGGAGAATCTACTGCATCCACAGCTACTTCTCAAGCTATCAGCGTAAACGGTAACTATATTGCTGTAACTATCACCCCTGCTGCTGGTATCGCTGCCCTTTACTTCAACGTTTACCGTTCAGTATCTGGAAGCCTCGTTAAACGCTACATTGGTCGTGTTAAGAATTCTGGCGCAGCCACTACTATTTTCACCGATCTTAATGGTCGTTCCCCTGCATTCGTCACTGGCTTTGCCCTTGATATGCGTGGAATCGAAATGAACGAACTTAGCCCATTTAAACAAGCTGAGTTGGCAAAAACCGATCTTAGTACTCCAAAAGCGTATTACAGATTCTGTTCTTTGGCAGTTAAACTTCCTCGCTTCAACATCCTTGTTGATAACTTGAGCCAGTAATTATTCCAAAACTTACGAGAGCCATTAATAGGGCTCTTTTTTTGTCACAATTTTTAAATAGGAGTTAAAATGTCCGCACTTTCCTCTGACTCAGCAAAAAGCTTAGCTCATGCGCTTACATCGCCTAGTAGAGCTAATGAAGCTGCTGATGCGTTGAATAAAGCCGATGCGTTATGGTCTCAGTCTGCTAAATTAATGGCTGCTGCTATCGTTGCCACAGCTACAAGCACCACTACTGATTTCGGTGCTCTTCGGGTCGGCGATTTGCTTATCTCGATCCCTGCCGTTGCAGGCAATGCAATATTCGAAACTGTCGCAGTTATCGGAACTAAACCTTCCGCTGCTGTAATTGGTGATTTGTACCTTGCACTCCGCGCTAAATCAGCACCTGCTGCTTCTGCAATTATTCTGTAATTTTTGACCTTAAAGAATCCATCTTAACCCCATAAGCGAAATCTTATGGGGTTTTTCTTTTTTTGGGCCTTGAAGGCTAGATCCCAGCCTTTGTAGAAGCCGAAGTGGTATCCATACAGGAAGCCCCTTGAATAGCTCTTACCGACCTGATAGAAGGCTTTGTACTTGAATCTTGGGAAGAACATCTTCATTAACTCGGCACCGCGCTTATCGGTATAGATCTCAGCCCTGTGACTGTAGCTTATGGATTGATTGAAAGTTTTAAAGTGGTCTTGGTAAGTAGGAGTCTGACTGTGCATGAGCGGATATTTTCCTTCTCGCCAATTCAGATAGTGACCCATCTCATGGCAAAAAACATTTGCTACCATGCGTTCGCCTCCACCGGCACCAACGGAAATAACTTCGCCATGGTTCCAATAACCGCCCTGGTTACCTTCTAACCATTCAATCCTAGCACCAAACATTGTTGCAATGTCTTCACAATATCTGTGCAGTTCAGTCATTTTATATCCAACGCTTTCAATGCTGCCAGGCAAATGGCATGAGGCAGGGTTTCCGCCTTCTCTTCCCATTCTTTATTAATCAAGTCACTATTGCGGAATTTTACCGTGTAATATCGATCTCCACAATATTGCCAATTCATGATGGTGACCATAATTCCCTTCAAGGCTAACTTCTCTACGATTTTAAAAGCCTCTTCGGCTGAATCCGTATAGAAAGGGATCTCATTCATTAGAGTGCTGCCTTCGAACCTTATCCAATCCCAATCCGCAGGTCCATCACTTAGGGTTCTACCTTCGCTGGAAAAAACAGGATTGAGATTGAAGATATGTTTCGCAATGAGGGCGTCAATCTTTCTGTCGATCATAGTTTCCCCAATCTTCTCAGTGCTTCTCCTTTTGCACTGTGCCATTTTTTCCAGCCTTCTGTATTTTTTTGGTTTGGTTCTACGATTCCCATCATATAAAGGAATTCTACTTGAGCCCGGCGACCGGCACCGGCAGCACGTCTAACAACGGTGTGTTGGTGTCTACCGATGGGCCGTCTTATATGACCATCAATTTGATCTGCAGTTTGATGATAGACCATCCAAGCTTTTACGTAGGCTTCATACTCGTGATCAATCATAGGTTCAGATAGATATTCTTGTTTGAAATCACTCATATATTTGGCCCAATAATTCCAAAGTGTGCATTCAAGGCTTTGAAAAATCCAGCCAACTCCGGAGCACGCCAAGCATGGTCAACGTATGTATGGGCGTTGTCAGAGTAGTGATAGTGATTTATTTCTAAATGGCGTTTGGCGTCGTCCTCAGTAAGAAATAAGCCTTTCTGCTCCCATCGCTTCTTGATGCCATATTCGTGCGCTTCTTTCATTTGCTCTTCGATGTCGTCGGCGTATCCAAGCTCTACCATCATATTTTCCATGGCCTTCTTGGAGTGAAATGATGAGTCATTCCAGTACCATTTAGTAAAGTCACAGTTTTCAATGGGTGCCGGATCTTCAACTTCAGTTCTAATGACATAGAAAAATGGGGATGCTGTACCTCTGTTGTTCTGAGTGGCCATCTTTGTGAGAAAGTTTTTTATAATTTCTTCGTTAGTGATGGTTGGTTCGGTGGTTGTAATATTTTTATCCATTGATTGAAATCTCCTTCGATTCTTTATAAATCGTAAATTCTCCCTTGCAGATACGGCCTAAGGCACTATCGTATTTTACCTCATAGTCATCAAATTCTGAAGGAAGTTTATCCAACATTTCTTTAAGAATTTTTACAGTAATTTGTTTACCGCAGTCTGGATCGTTTTCAAATGGCTGCTCCATTAATCATCTCCTTTTTATAGAACTGCAAATTTCTTGCATAATAAAGCTCAATCTGCTGAGTAGATCTTCCAGTTTCTCTATATTAGCCTTAAGCTCTTTAAGTTCTTGCATTGTCACCTTATGATCATTTTAGGCAGGTTTGCCTTTTTTAGCAACAAATCTTCCATATTTTCAAAAGAAAGATCACAACAATCCTCTGTATTGCATTTGGGGCAAATATTAGACCGTCCTATACAGTTACCTTCGTAGTCATAATCACTTTCATCTTTAAGATCGGGGTGAAGGAATTTTTTACCACAATGGCAACATTTAACCTTAGTCTTCTTGTGTTTAAAGAAATATGGAGGTTCTGGTTCCATAAAGTTTAAGTGATCATAATTGTTGGTGACCGTGTACTTTAGACGATTTTTGAAGCGTTTCATGAGCTTCTCGATTAAAATGTCTACTTTTTCGGGATAATCGATAAGTAAATAATGAGTTTCGTAATAAATTTCTTCTGAGGACATTTTACTACTGGAGCCAGTCATCCTAACCTTATCATTTTCCAACGATCTGTGTTTGCCCCTTACTGTAAATTCGCAGGTGGAATTAATAAGAATGTGAGCTTCGGTTTCTCCGGCATTAGGATTGCGTTCGATCGACTTTGGATCTATTTCCACAAAAAATAATTGAGGTTCCTTATTTCTTTTCATATAATCTCTTCATGGTTTATGTGTTTTATTTTTATTAATGTCAACTGAGAATAATCTCCCTTCCTGATACTGTTGTCGTACACGTAGGCGGTCAATATCTACGCCCTTAGAGATTATCCTATCTGAAACTGGAACCTGAGCGCCAAACGTTTTAGTATAAGCTATACATTCACCATCGGCATCCAGGTGTCTTTTTTGAACCAACTCTACAGCACTGTTAATAAATAATGCTCTATTTCGCTTCGGTTTTAGGTCCACTAGCAGTCCCTCCTATGTTAATGGAGGTTCCCCTAATTCTCCAGTGGCAATATCGCATGCGCTGATCTTCACCATTGGCTGTCATAAATCGATCTAAGTAAGTGTTGTCCACCAAATACTGATATTTGCCGAAATTCAATAGTTTATAATTGACCTGACTAGTTACCTTGTTTTTAATAAGCCTGAGAATTTGTTTGACGATGAACGATGATTGTGTGTCTCCCGACATGCCCTGTGGGACATCAATCCAGGCCGCATCTACATCGCGGCGATCTAAGTAGTTTGGGATATCGAGATCTGGACTTATAAAAACAGTAGCGCCCTTCGTAAGGGCGTTTTCAATCCAAACTTCATCAGACTCGCTTCGAGCGTGATAAACTATATCATAACCGGCTTCCCGGATCTCCTGAGCCGCTTTGCGGGAAATTTGATTGTCAAGAGCCAGCTTGATTAGGATTAGCACTAGGACAACCTTTCCCTCAGAGTTTCACGCTCTTTTTCATGAAGCGCACGCTTTTTTCTAAGAAAAGAAATCATCTCTCTATCTCCCGATTGATTTCCTTCAGAATTTTCGAGTAGAAATTTTTGATATATTTCAATTTCGGTACTAATTTTCGCGATGATGGCCGCCTTGCCATCCAGAGCTTTTTGTTTACGTCTTCTTTGATATACGGTCATACCTCCTCCTTAATAGGATCATCAATAAGATAAATGGTTACCGGCATCTCCCTGAATGATTCAGATACCATAACTCCATCCAGCTGCTTTTTATCTTCACTATCAAGGTTGCGCCACTTAGCAATATCAGCATTTTTGGCAATGCCGATAGGTGCGCCTCTTTCCATAGATCCAGTATCAAATCTATGTTCTTTCAGCCAAGTAGTGGCTTCACTGTAAGCCGAGAAATTGTCATTAGGTGTACCGTTGAATGTTTTAGTGAATCCCAACTCTTTACCGATAAACCCCTTCACTTGTTCCTTTGTATAGAGCATAAAACCTCCTAGATTTAGTTTACCACAAGAAAACACCGCCGTCCAACATTGAACGGCGGCTAATATTATTTAGTAATCGTAACCGACGCCGAGCATGAACGTGCCGTTCGTCAAGACTTGTCCGTTTCCAGACCATCGTTCGTCTAACATATGATCAAGGCCAAATCCGAGAACTGCATCGTTCTTAGTTCGAACCGTCATAGTTGAGCCATTGACTTCTTTGTCAATCTTATTGCTGGGTCCTACACCGCCCATCAATCTTACCCGGTTCAATCTTTGAACCGGAACTTCAACAACTTGCGTTTGAACTGCAACCTGCTGTTCAGCTGCGGCTGCAGCTTCACCGATCTTCACAACTTTGTATTCAGCGCGGCTCATATCGCCGATTTTTTTACCTGAAGGTTGGTGAATCACAAGGATTCGGTATTCAGCCAGTTGTTCTTTGGTCATATCATCGAACATACTTTCTGCGCTGGCTACTGCCGCTACGAACATAATTAAGAAAATAATTAATTGTTTCATTTTTCCCGCCTTAGTTAAATTCTATCAGCTTCGCATCATTTGGCTCTGCGAAGGTTAAGAGTTTGCCGTTGATCCAGAACATTGGACTTGAGTTTTGCAGTGTTGCTTTTTTGGTTGAACTGTGGCAAGAATTGTTATTGTACACATTATATTCATTTGATGAGCTTTTGCCATAATATCCATCAGCGATTGCATGGCATGAACTTGAGGTGAAAGTTGTGATAGTTACCGACCCCGAAGATTCTCCTGGAGGACCCTGAGGACCATCATTACCATCTTCACCGTCTGATCCATCTTCACCGTCTGATCCATCTTCACCGTCTGATCCATCTTCACCGTCTGATCCATCTTCACCGTCTGATCCATCTTCACCGTCTGATCCGGCTGGGCCGCGAGGAATGGTGATAGATCCAGCGTAAGTATCGAGTTCTGACACTGAATTGGATTCATCTGAATCGACATAGAAATCGACCTGGATACCTTCTTCAACTGTAGTAGAAGTAAAAAGAAGTTTCTGGACTTTGCCAGGCGCTCCGCCATCACCCTTGTCGCCCTTGTAGGCGCTGATCTCGGCTGTCTGAGCACATCCGGCAACCAATGCCATTAAAATAATACCTTTCAAAAATTTCATACCCCGTCCCCTTCGTTTTGGCCGTTATTGGCCGTTTTTAAGTTTCCTTTTTTTAATTCTGGATTAAAGAAAAGTTCAAGAATAACTTCGCGGACGAATTGTTCGCCCATGGTCGCCATCATATTGCGCATATGGACGCAAATAATATAGGCGTCCGGCGCAGCCTCCAGGCTAAATTCACGCTTCTTTGACTTTATTAAATTATTTTTTGGTTGTTCGTCGCTCATTCGTGCCTCCCTTGAGCATCTTTTTTAGCCAAACGTGCGTCGATAATCACCTTGGCATCATTCATGATTTGGTAGGCCAACTCAAAGTATCCGGCGAGGCTTGCTTCCTGAGCGTCTGAGAGCATAGACATGACGTACAAAGAAGCAGGCATGGTAGAATTGTCACATCGCTCCAAGGCATCCTTACGATCTTGCTCCATTTTAGTCTTTATGGTAGCGATCCTGACCTCTTCCTGAACTATTCCGTTTTTACATACTAATCCCATAGACTTCCTCCCTATAGATACAGTATATCGCAGTAAGTAAAAAATACAATCTTTCATCTGAAAAAGTTTCATTTTGAAACAACCTCGAACCCATCTTTCATATATTTTACGTACCGCTCAGCCTCAGATTGATATATGAAGCACATATCTCCCCCAAAATCCTTTTCATCTAGATCTTCGGGCCTTTGTATCGTTCTCCAAAAGAACCAAAGAAATCTGATTTGAATTTTATAAAATCCTCCCTGTAATATAATGCGTGTTTTCATTCTTCCTCCTCATAATAAATTTCTACATGGTTAGCTGCCCACTCGTTGACTTCCTCTTCTTTTTCGTCCTCGGTTAATGCCAACCATTCTTCTTTGGTATAGCCAAGGCTCTTTTGTCCTTTTTCTGTATTAAGATCAAAAGTCACTGATTTGCATGAGTGTATATTTGCACAAGAATCTAGATTAAATGTTACTTTCATAATAAACACCAAATGATAAAATAATTAGTTAAGTGATGGGCCATTTGATCTGCGCCCAGACTCCACCAGAATAGAGTATTTGAACGTAATTGAGCTTTAGCTTTATTATTGAAAGATAATTGTTTTATCACTGGAATAAACTCAGCTTTACTTAAAGCTTCATAACGTCCTAATAAATTCGGACTAGCTTTAATCCGATCCACCACAAAATGAACGCTAAAGTCAAAGACAGCTAATCCTAATGCCATAGGCCACATGAAAAAGTGGTGTGTGTAGTAAAAATAATACAACAATACAATAATAAAAGTGAAGAATGCATGAACTCCACAATGAGCAGCTAGAGGTAATGCCCAGTCTTTAGATTTGAATTTACCCATCATATATTTTCCCTGGAGTGGGAAGTCTGCCAAGAAGTGTTTGATTTGATAAACAGTCAGCAATATAAAAATTTCTGTAATCATAATTCCCCCCAATAACTCATCGTTGTTCTTGCATATTCAATACCGTCTTTGTAAAAGAACGAATTTTGACTGTTTAAATACATATCGGCAATCCATAATTTACCAGTTCTCTGACTTTCCTTGATGGCTGCGAGTGAAATAAGCTCTTTAGCTGATTCTTTACGGTCTTGATTCCCTTTAGGTAATTTTATTATTAATTCTTTCGTGTGTTTTTGTTTACCTACTTTCTCTAGGTGTTCCACTTCCATATCAATTGGTCTTTCGGCCAGCCCCATTATGCCTTGCATAAAATCCTCATGAGTCATTCTAATCTCGATGAATCTTGCCCCTGAGACTTCATCTTTCATCCGTATACTGACTAGGCCGTCAGATGGGTTTGATATCGTAATTCTACCTTTGATCATAATTCCTCCTTATGCCCCTTACAGTCAGGACTGTCGCAAACATGATTAGGGTCTGTTTCAGTAGCAGCAGCCGTTTCTGCTAAAGCACCGCGCATGAATTTTTGTTTGAGGGCTTCAACTACTACATCAGCCGCTATCGCACCATCTCTGAGGCCATCATGTCGCCAAGCAGTTGCCAGGCGTTCGACTTCTTGTATTACTTCGTTTAAATTGGCATTTTTCTTGCTCATTATTTCCAACTTTTGTGAAAGATTAAATACGCTTCTGCGATCGGGTAGTTTATAAACTCCATAGAATCGAAACTGTCAATGTCGCCGGAGTGAGCAATGTTGTTATTGTAAATGACCGACCATGTGCTCTCTTCTTTATAGCAGTGTTGGTTGATCAGTAATACATTCATCGTGTTGATATCCGGCTTTCCTCTCTTGACACTATGAGCCTCCACCACATTACCGAGAGTTACTGGTATGATTTCGAATCCGCGCTTTTTCAAAAATGAGAACATCATAGAGTTTGGCCAGTGCCCCTTTCTGGACATTTTTATAATTTTTTCGTATGGCAGTTTGGTTAAAGTGTAAAGTGCATATGCGCCGCATTCCGCAGACATCATTTCCTGGGCGAAGCGAAAATGAGGAGTGCGATATTCTTTCCAGTTTATTAATTTTGGTATGCCGATTCTCATTTTTTCTTCTCCCCGCACGAGGCGCAGTATTCGTAAGTTTCGATTAGGCCGACATAAGGAACAAGCTGATGCTGATTATAGGCGTTAAAATAAACACATACTGATTTTGGTACGACCGTGAATCCGCGTGACTCTGGAAAATTTTCAATATACTCTGGCATACCAAGGAAATCTGAAGGTTGGATTTTACCGGCATATGGCTTAAGTTTCGTTACCAGAGGATTGACCGCTGCACCCCATAGAGCCTGATTTACAGCAACTCCATTTACGGCCCTAAGCATATAGTCAAGGGAGGCAACATTCCAACTGTATCTTTTTCCATCGTCTTCTTTTATTTCATATTTTTGATATGCAACTGCCACAGTGAAAATTGCTATCACCTCTCCATAGAAAAATACACTTGCTTTAGCTGCAAATCTATCTCCAACTTTCATCATCGGTTTACTCATAAAACTCCCTCGGATTTCCATGTTTCTAGCACCTTCAACGCATCAAGCCCATAGACTGTAGTTTCTCCGATAGGTCCACCCCATTCATCATCCTGATTCAACTTAGCTGCTTCTTTAGTTTTGAAGGGGCCGACAGTTATGCCTGAATATCTAGGTTCGTATGAAAAATACGTGGCTTTCAGGGTACTTAGAGGTCCGAATGCGGTTGAATAATCCATTAGACTTCTCCCCAATATTGCCAAGTACCTTGACCTTTGCGATTCCAGTCATTGAGCATTAAAAGAAATGTGAGGGTTGACATTTCACCCACCGTCCGTTTTTTAAAAACAACGCCAGTTGGGACATAGAATGCAAAATAAGTTCGTTCTTCCATACTTTCCCTCAATTCAAATAAGATCGAACGTCATCGAATCTGTGTTTTCGAATCAAAAAGTTACCTTTGTAAAAAACTGTATAGGTCTGCTTCGTGCAACTCCAAACCACTGTAAAGTTTTCGTTCTTTCTGGTGAATGTCATAATTCACCCTTCGCCTGAGCCTTGCCAAGCTCGAAATCGTTAACGGCGTGAGTCTCGCACTCAATTTTGCCACAAGTCGCTTCGAAGCCAACCATAGGTTCATTGGTTTGGAAATGATGGAACGGAGCAGCTTTTGCTGGTGCATCACAGTAGTTGCAAAGGATTAGCAGTTGATTCATTTCACCCCTTGGGAGGGTTACCGCTGGGCCACTGTATCTTACCGTTAATTCCATAAGTACTCCTATTAGGCCGAAGCTTCAAATATAGCATCTTGACACCGTTTTACAAAATCATTTGCGAGTTTAAGCTGGCGCTCAATAACTTCGTTCGGATCTTCTGAATGAAAGTTTTCGCTCCAAAATGATTCACCACCAATACCGTCATCAGCACTGAAAAGAACGCTGTATTCGAGTTTGCCAATAGTGTATTCGTGTATGTAAATTTTCATGCCGCCTTTTTGTATTGAAGTGTGCCAGCCGCAATTTTCCCATACTGCCACTTTCCAACCGGTTTTGTTTTTGAGGAGCTTTAAGGCCGCCCTAGCCTTTGCTCTGGCCTTAAGATAAGCCTTATGGGTACATTCAAAGCCGCAAGCCGGAGCACAATAGATCTTTTCTTTTCTAACTGCTTTCCAACTTAATCCCATTTATACCCCCTTCGCTTTGGCGATTGCACTTTTTACGATCGCCCTTAAGCCTTCAATGTCCACCTTGCCGTCATTATTCGTAACGTCATCGGTCAAGCCAAAAAGCACGGTCTCAAGTGCTGACAACATTTCGGGCGCGGCAGCTAGGACTTTGGCATTATCTGCATACGGCAATTCTACTTCAACTGAACCAATATAGGTTTGCTCTTCCACAAGAGCGATTCTGGTTCTACCAGCTGCAATTATTTTTCCATCAGCTTTCCATGGACCTTGTGTATGGCTCATTTCCCATCCTTTGTAAACGTTACAAATACAGTATATCAAAATAGGGATTGCAATCAATAAAAAATTGATTTAGTATCATTATGTGACATGCGGCGTGGGAAGCTGTGGGGATATTACCTCTAGGTGTGTGGACGCAAGTCCTGCCCTGGATTTTAGAAAGACCACTGGAGACACGTTCGGATAATATTACCCTAACGAATAGCACGGATGGGCATTACCGTGCATTGGTCGGAGTCGCGTCCGGCCATGTCACATAAGGAGAATCAATGAAACCAAGTTTTAAAATAATTACAGGTTTAAAAAAGGCTACAGGGGTGTCAGATTTTGAGATTAAGCTTATAGTTCGAGATTTTATCAAGGCCACGAGTAAGCATAAGAAAAAAATTCCACAGTCAGTTGTAGATGCTGCTTTTAATTTCTTTCTTGCTGGTAATTTAAACGCTACGGCCCATAACACTTGCTTTGGGAAATACATGTCACCATTTCTTAGGGAAAAATGAAACCTAATTCCAGCTGCTTTATCTGTAGCAGAAAATTCTATAGAATCCCCTCTAGAAAGCAGGAAAGAAATTTTTGCTCTTATTCTTGTCGTAATAAATATTTTTCCAAAGAAAAGAGTTTTGTTTGGAAGGGCGGCAAGCGAAATCAAGCTAAGGCTTATTCGGATGCCAGACTAAGAAGGGTTAAATATAAACAAATCGTAGTTAATTTGATGGGCGGCAGATGTCAGAATTGTCATTACAATAAGTGCCTATCAGCTTTAGAATTTCACCATACCGATGACAATAAAGATCGCAATGTAAGGGATTTCGTAAGAGGAAGCTTAAGTAAAGCTATAAAAGAGGCTAAAAAATGTATACTTCTGTGCGCTAATTGTCACAGAGAAGAACACGAAAGGTTAAAGGAAAATGAAAAAAGAACTTGATGAGAGGTTGTGTAAAGAATTCCCCAATCTCTTTGCGGATCGCAATGGGGATATGATGTCTACCTGCATGGTTTGGGGTTTCGAACATAGCGATGGCTGGTTTGATATCATATATGAAGCAGCTTCAAAGATTGAGCCGCTTATTGTCGCCATGAAAAAGGAACATCCAAATCTTGAATGGTACCCCAGAGCTTCTCAGGTCAAGGAAAAATACGGAACCTTGAGGTTCTACATGTCTTCCGAAACTGATGAAATGAGTAAGATTATTCAAGAAGCTGAAGATAAGAGCGAAGTAACCTGCGAAATATGTGGGCAACCCGGAAAAACTCGCGGCATTGGATGGCTCAGCACCAACTGTTTAGAACACACAAGTAAGGAAGCTTTGGAATCTATGTATGAATATGTTTGTAAATATAAAAAAGAGAACGACGAACGTCACGAAAAAATCATGTCTGACTTAGTAAAAAGCGGCCTTATTCCTAGAGAAGCCTTGAAGAAAATCACCGGACTCAGCGATTGGTCTATCGATTCATACTTGGAAGGCTGTAAATCTGATAATGGTTGAAATATTTACTTTCATAGATTTAGAACTGGCTCAGCCGTCAAGAAAACTTATTCAGTTGGGCGCTGTGGTGGGAAATATTAAAACCGGCCAGGTTTTAGAACGTTTATCTGTTTTTGTTAATCCCCACGAACAGTTAAGTGAATTTATAATTAATCTTACCGGTATTACCCAGGAGCAAGTTGATACGGGAACAACCCTTGAAAAAATGTATGAACAACTTTGCTCATTACATAAAAAGCATGGAAGCTATCGTAATTTTGTTCAATGGGGCAGCGGTGATTCTGAGTGTATTAGAGAACAGATGGGATTAAATGGAGAAGTTTTTATTGGAGGTAGACGCACCATTGATGTAAAAACTATTTTTATTGCATGGCGATTATCTCAGGGCGAAAAACTTCAAAGTGGATTAGCAAAATCTTTGGTAAAATTGGGGTTAAAATTTGAAGGTACCAAGCATAATGCTCTTTCGGACGCCGAAAATACTTTTAGGATTTTTATGGCACTTCAGAAAAAATTTAGAGCATGATTAAATAGCCTCTTCGTCGTTGCGATTGATTAATGGTCCTATAGCATATGGCACTGCATCCGCTGCATGATTCACATCGTCCTAATTTATTACATTAACTCCATTGATTCGAACTGGTCGAATTGGAGGTTGTATATCGCCAGCATCTAAAGCTCTTCGTAATTCACTCAAAGCACTAATTAAATCTCGCTCTTTGGCTAACTCTTTTTCAGCCAAAAATTTGAGCACCGTAACTTTATCTTGCAGATCTGCAGGGCTATTGCGATATGAATAAAACTGATGAATTTCTTTGTTGTATACCTCTATATTGTATTTTAGCGCCCCGTCTTTGTGAACCCCCAACAACCACTGTCTTCCATCGGAGTTGTTTACTTGACGGCCATACGAGCCAATACAATTGCTCATTTTTTGGCCCCATAAGATAAGTTCAATATTTGTTTTTGGGATGATAAGCTTAAGCCCTCCTTCTAGTTCTATGCCGTCTATTGCCACCACCTCATCTTTGAATTTTAGGTCAAAATTATCCGTGGATAGTTTTCTGTATTCAATCGTAACGTAGTCATGCAAAGCTTCTAAGGTTCGTAAGTCGCTTGGTATTAATATTTTGTCTGGCTTTTCATTCCATTGATTGGCCGTATCTCGTAGATAATTAAATTTGTGGGATACTAATCCAGCTTCCAAGCTCGCTACGTCCCAAATATCTTTTAGGACCCTTTCCGTTCTTGATTCCCCAATATGCTTGAAAAATTTATCTATTTTTTGCTTTGCGAATACAAGACCACCAATTGCTGGTAATAAATCCTGACGGCCAACTAGGGTTTTTGTACGGGCAGTGCGTTCAATTTCAAGAAAAATATCTTGAACTTTGTCGAGGTTGATATACTCCTTCAAGAATTTACCTAAAGTGAAAACTGACAAATCAAACATTCCTAAGGTTCTTAAAAAAGTGAATGTTTGATAATTACCGGGTCGTACAGTTATATTTATAGGGTTCTCTGCATTGAAGTTTATTAAATTTTCATTATTGACAGGAATATATTTTTCTATCGATTTGGCTTCCGCGATTCTATATATCAGTCTTGCTTGGACTGCACGCCTTAAGTACTTGGCATTTTTGCCGAAAACCTTTTTGCAGATTTTTTCCAGGGAATTGTGCTTGCGTAGTAGTTTGAATATTGCAAAATTTTCTTTATCGCCCTGTTCAAATCTAATCGTTTCTATATCATTGTTCGATTTAATGAAGTAGTAAATATTATTGCACAAAAATTCAGACCCTATAGATAGTCGTAATAAATTTAATCCTGTTTTTCGTGCGCAATTCTTGTTGAGCTTACCAGTAAACAAACCTTCTTTCTTTGCCTTCCATAAAATAAGCTCAGACATACGCCTGTCAAATGCCAGTCTAGTCTTGGCTACAGATATCGTAGTGCCCTTGACTTGTTTGATATTTTTGGATTGAATGGTTTTCATTATAATTTCATCCCACCGGGTTGACTTATAAGTACCATTGGTGAATATTTTACCTTTTGCGTCCCACGGTGAATTATTCAAAAGCAGCATCACGCTTTTCTTTTTAAACAAGAATGTGGCCATCCATTTATACTCGTATTTTTGTTTTGTATGGTTGCCAATAACATACATAAGCACGAGTTTGCCGGGCTTTTCAAAACATTTTATACCAGCTATACCTTTGACTTGGTTGTCGCTTTCAGGTTTGCTTGTATTTATGCCGTTAGGATAATGAGCTTTATTGAGATTTTGACGTTCGATTAAAACTGCAGCCGGAACTCTATATATGTCCCAGTATTTATTTCCATTTTTAGCTACGCCGTCAGGTTTCAAGTTCGTAATCCAAAATAGTTACAGGGTTAAGAGGTCCGCCAATCCAAGTGCAAATAGCTACATTATAAAAGCTTATACCTTCTTGATGTTTTTGCCCGTGGCCCTGATGTATGTGTCCAAAAAAATGGAGATCAGGTCTGATGCGCTCAACGGCATCACGAAGATCGGCACACCCTAAAAATTGTCCTAATGGTGTTCCTTGGAAGGTTGTTAATTCATCAAGGATATATAGCGGAGGTCCGTGAGTAATAAGTACATTGATGTCTTCAGGCATCGTAGCCCAATCATCCTTAATCCATGGAATCCGGCGAAGCATACTCTCTGAAAGCGTCCGGGCTCTGTTGAATGCGTAGTCGTTATACCATGGAGTATACGGAGATCCGAAGAACTTGATACCCTCAAGCGTAATTGCTTCATGGTTGAGTAGGATCACATTATTATCTTCACACATTTTTCTTGCGTCCGTTGGGTTCTGTTCGAAGTATCGATCGTGGTTGCCTGGCGTAAAAATAATGTGCTTGAAGTTTAATTCGCCATACCATTTGAGAAACGTTTCCGTTTCTTTCATGTCTCCCCAGAAAGTGGCATCTCCGGCATGGATAAGAATATCGCCGCTTAACGGCTCTTTATCTTCGCCCAAAGAGTTGATTTCTTTGAATTCTGGTATGAGGTAGTGGTAGTTATGTGTGTCCGATATTGCAGCTATTTTTAACATATTAACTCTCTTGGTGATTTATCCATCCACCGTTTTTTACAAGATCTCCTATTCTATAGGCACATATGGCACCGCCGAAATGATCCCAGCTGACCCTAAACCATCCATCTTTCATAATTTCTGTGATTGCTCCAACCCACTTGCGATGTCCGAAATCGACAATTACGGTATCCCCAATTTTCACGTTAATCCTTAATTGTATTTTTCGACCACTCTTCGTATGCTGACATAGGTATCATTCTACCCGACCTTGATCCCCCTACAAAGCTAAATTTTGCCAAAATAAGATAATCGTCTTGATCCGTTGTTTTGTTCGTTCTAAAGCAGGTTGCATAAAACTTATACACTGCCGTCAGTAGTAATAGGCCGACCAATATGGCTGGATGATAATTCAAGAAAAATGTAATCATAACTTGACTCCCATTAATTGATTCGTAAATTCATCCTGCTCTGCTTGCTCCGAATCCGACATCAGTCTTAAAAAACTTCTAGATGGCAACGTCCAGGGTGCCCACTCTGTACTCCACCATTTACGGTCCTTATAGCCCCAATTTGGATCTAAAATTTGTTGGCCGTCCCATGTGACCACATGTTGAGCATTTAATACGTTTAGGCTCTTAAGGGTTACGAGGCATGGTTTGCCGGTCGGCCTGTTCGTATAGACTAGATCTCTACCGAACATTTTGGCAACCTTCAGCGTCCAGACATCATTAATGCCATTCTCGTCATTATTCCACCCTAACTTGGCATAAGCTCTCTTTACGGCGATCAGTGGCTCTTGTAGGAGCATCGCAAGTGCGGCGGGACCACATTCATACTTGCCCTGCCTGACAATATTGACTCTTGGTTCTTGTCTGTTGACAATATTACAGTGCAATTCAACATGGCTGGGAGATGTTAGCCTAATCCCTCCTCCGTTGTTTTCTTTTGAATAAATTACAAGCCGCTCGCTATAGTTCATCCCTACAGCAAGAATCAGAATGCCATCCTTCTCTGTTATTATTTTGGGAACTCGCAATTTGATCATTGCTTAAGTCCTTTAAATTCTGAGAATATAAAGGTGCCGAATGTGCCGAAGTGTGCAGTATCGTGATCATTTTGCTCCATTACTTCAAGCCCAATAACAATCTCGTTTTTTTCCACACCCATTTCTTCCAAGTATTCAGCCATTTCGACCAAAGGTCCAGTCTTTTCAGATAAAGTGCATGGACCATTGACATCCAAAGCCTTAACGATGGCCCTTGCCTTTCTAGCGTCCATATTTTCTATGATTAACTGATATCCTATTGCCGGAATCGTCATTTTGCTTGCCTGTGCTTGCATCTTAACCTCCCACGTAACTTATAATCCAATATCCCAATTTAATTTCATAATAATGATCATGATTGAAGTATTTAGGCATCCATTTCCAATTTCGACAGCGATGAATTTCTAATTTTTTAAATTTCAAGTGTCGCTCCTTAGATAATAGAATAGTGCAATATTTACACAAACACAAGAGAAATAATTGCTTGCATTTTGATACGCATCAGATTAAGATTGTAATATGGGTCTAATAAGGATTTATTTGTGGCTGATGGCCGCCATTATCATTGGAGCAATGCTCAACCGGGCCTACATCGTGATCGGCGTATCATCCTGGAACGAGGGGTGCAAGGAAGCATCTATGAAAATGGGCATGGTTTACGGACTGCAATATCAAGGATATTTGGACAAATTTTGTAATGCTAGATTAAATCATATGAATGAAGAATTTCAATTGGAGGATTAAGTGAAAGTTATTGATGTAGAGGCCGTTGAGGCATTGGCTGGGTTGGCTCAATCTCACGGCAAAGAACTGAACATTACTATTAACAACAGTAAAACATTTGGAACGAAAATTTCCGTAGGTGATCACGAATATTTCACCGACCGACTAGATAATATGTCAGTGATAGCGGCCCTTACCCATATTGGAAGAGGATTGGCACTTGAGCAAAAAGATGAGGAAACAAAGAAAGAAGCTTAGGCCGGTCGGAGATATTTTATCCGACATGGAAAAGTTTTTATATGAACTTCATGAAGATCATGATTTACAGCATGGTGAGGTTCTCTATCTCGTGAACGGATGGCAGAAAATTCATGTACCTGAACACATTGAATCTTACCTAGATGGCACTCATCCCATCCTATACGGACCAGGGGAGGATAAATGAAGGCTGAATTGATGACCGTGATATCAAAGATCACAAATTCTAAACCGGGCCTTACTAAGGGAAAGAAGTACAAAGTCATTGAATACGGTTTCAGTATGACCCACGGACCCTGGTACGAGATCAAGAATGATCGAAAGGAATTGATTTCCATCGTCAATGCAAACAAATATTTGAAGCTGGTAAGTCCAGTCAAAAGGAAGAAGAAGTGAAAAAAGGATTTTGGTACTATTTTCGGAACATTTATACCGGTGTGGCTATCTGGCAGGTTGCCGCATTTCTAACAACCTTTGTATTTCATAGTGAACTGGATAGATATATGGCTCTTGCTCGAATTCCAATTATCTTAATTGGGTCGTCTGTTCCAATCATAGTAAGTTCTTTAATCTTATCAAAGAAGGATAAGAATGCTGGTATCAATAGTTAAAGGGCTGCTGACAGTATTTCTGACTTTCGTTCTGCTTACGGCGGCACCGGGCCTTCTACTGGGTGCCGGAACATGCCTAGCTCTGATAGGTAAACTTTTAGGTATGCTCCTCAAGGGATCTCCAGTAATATTCTTTATTTTATCTGTAATTATTTCAATTCTACATGGACTTAAAGTTTTTCTTACCTCAAAATAATCAGCATTAACAATAGGTTACCTCAAAAACTTAATAATTGAAACGTAAGCTTGAGGTGTCTAGAAATGGCTAATGAAGATAATAGGCCTAAACCTACAATCAATGATCAAATTGCTTTGTATGTTTTACATGAAAGAGTTAACGAACTCAGAGAAGCGCATAGGCAGAAGGACGATAGGGATTTGCGGCTGTTTCAACAGCTGGCTGATGCCCAGAAGTCAACGTCTGAGCGTTTGGCGGTAGTCGAGACAAATGATATTCATGTATCCCATGCAGTCATTAAACTTCAAAAAGAATCTTCGATACAAACTAAGCTTTTGACTGGTATTTTCCTGTCTGCTATCAGTGCGCTAATAACAATTATTGTTAAAGCTATTTTGGGGTAATCATGAAATTTGGAATCCAGATGTTAGAATCAGAGTCAACTCTCAATAACCTTATTCCTTCTAATCAGTTGGAGGTTAGCCCTGGTGAAACTGCCACAATAATGTTTCAATTGGTCAATGAAAAGACTGGACAGCGATACATACCTGCGTCTGGTGCGACCATGACAGCACGTCTCGTCGCCAGTAATAATGTCAACGTCATAAGCAAGATCCCTACACAGCCCTTTGTTGCGGACGATAGATCTATTTGGTCATTCCCGTTGAGTGCAGTCGACACAGCTAAGGCGGCTGGAATAAATATAGAAGTTGTTTTGACCGAAGGCGCTAATATCAAAAAAGTTTGGGCTAAATCGGTACTTATCATGTCTCCCAATTCACCCTTTAAGGCATAATTATATGGAACTTTATTCAGATAAAAACATTATTCAGTTATCGAAATAACCGATTTGAGAGAATAATATGAGCGATTTTTCAAATAAAAAACCAAATCCCCATGGAGCGTATCCATTAGACCATGAAGCCTTACCGGCAGATAGTACTAATGTGGGCAGTGGATTCACTCGCGTTGAAGCCTGGATGACCGTTGAGCGGCTTAAGGATGAATATCTATTCGGTATTCCCTTAATGAGTCCTATCACTCAACAGCGCCTCACGGACCCCGTTTTAAAGAACATTCTAACTAAGTCTGCTGCACGCATAGAGCTTGAGTGTAATATTGATGTATTCCCCCTTGTTCGTGTTGTTAGGCAGCCATTTGATCGCGTTAAGATGACTCAGGGCTTTAATCAGATCGATACTGGGGTTCGAAGCATTCGTGAACTTCTGGAAGTTTCCATACGTTCGTCTAATTCATCTCACACACAAAATAATGTAGATTACCAAACAGACACAACCAATCGTGAAGGGTCTGTTTTGTATAATTTTCCTCTTGAATGGATAGATCCAAGTCTAATGAGAAAAGGTTTAATTCATTTTGTTCCACTTCAATCGTCTGCCAATGGCACTATACCGGGCGGATTGATTGGCGGCACTGCCGCACCGTTATTTCAAATTCTTACTCAGTTGACTAGTATTCCTGGATATTTCTTTATCCGTTACGCTTCTGGTTGGCAGGAGAATTCTATTCCATCTACAGTTAACGACCTTATTGGCACTTATGCCGCTATGGAAGTACTTTCATTACTAGGTCCTACTAATCGATGGAACAGTCAAAATATTGGTATTGATGGAGCCAGTCAGGGTATTTCTGGTCCGGGCAACCAACTTTTTGCTCTGAGAATGCAAGAATTAACAGCTAAGGCCGATCAATTGAGAGATCTTATTAAGAAGCGTTTTTCAAACGCTATCTTCATGCGGCATATTTAATAATATCATACACTTACACCACTCTACTAATCTACCAGCCTCAATAAGCATGGTAGATTTCTATCCCAAAATTCTATACCTCTTTCTCTGAAGTATTTATACACAAAGGTTGATTTGTCGGAACCCTGTAGGTAGAAGCAAAACACCCTATCTTCTATGATAAATTCTTTATATAGGCTTCCTAAGGCTTGCCTCGGCCCCTTAAGAATTTGACCGCCTGGCAAGTGATATTCGGCGTTCTTTAAATCAATCACTCCGTAAGTGTATGTCATTTTTTAGGTTTCATAAAAATAGTAATGGGCTGTCTTTGAAACACTTTCGGCCTCATGTTGACATGTATATCTCTGCCATTTACTTTATAATATCGACTATTATTGGCAGGATCAGACACCGAAGTTTCTGCTTTTTCTTCTTCCTTAACATTTAAATAATAGCCCATTATTGATCATCCACAATGGCGTCTTGTGCGACCGGTGACTCGGTTACATCCCTGAGACCACTCTGGGCAATAATTTGCCTTAAGCCTAAATTTGCAATATTAAGAACGTCATTTTTGAAAACTTCAACCGTTACCGAAGCTCCATTGGATGCCTTGTAAACTTTACCGTCTATCTCCACTTGTATATTAACGGTCACCTTGTAATCAGACATACCGTCTCCTATTTGTGTTCGATTTTTTCGTATTCAATATTTTCAAACGGCACTTTAAGTTTTGCCTTAAACCCAGATGCTTGCGCATGTCCGCCACCGCCGAACTGTTCCGCTACCTTAGATACATCAAAATTCTTTTTTGATCTCAAGGAGAACATCCTCACTTCATTTCGAATATCAGAGTATGAGCACGAGAAGTCAACGTCAGGATAGAGATCCAGTAGTTTCATGCCGACTTCTGACCAGTGACTGGTTGCGTTAACGACGACGGCCTTGTGCCCCAGGAAGTTATCATCTACTCGTGCATTCTTGCAAATTTTATCTACGATTTGATCTGTCATTCTGGATAGAGCGGCACCTTCGACGCATTTTAATTCCAATACCGTATTATTCAGTAAATCATTATATAGCCCGAAGTCAAATGGAATAGATAATAGGTAGGAATGGAGATTCACAGTCTCCGGATATTTGAAGAGCCAAAGGTCCCTATCTTCAATAAGATTAATTAATTTGGGTCTGTTGGGATTGTCCGCACACGTATGGAAATAATCCCAGGCAACACCGGCACCCGATCTGTCCATATCTATGTTAATGAGGCAGTGATCGCCATTAAAACGGTAATTTCTTTCGTCATTAATTCCTTGAGAAAACCTGCCCTGATCTTTTATAAAATTTTCATATGCGGTTTTGTGATGGTCCAGCACTATGACTTGTTTATGGTCAATAGAAAGCTGCATTGTAGTCTCAGGACTGAAGGCAATATCTAGCATATAGACAGTGCTGCCTGGCTCCATATCTGGAAGTTTTTGACCGTAACCCACAGGAATGTATTTAGCTGAGTTGCTTAAATATTTCCAGGCAGCGAAGGCTGCTCCAAATCCGTCACAACATTGTGCATGATAAAGTACGTAAATCATTTTTTTACCTCAACCAATAATCGTGATACATACTTTGCACTTGCTTCAGCATAAATTCTACAGACGACGTGTTGTCTATAGTATAATCGAATTTTTCATTGTCTAAGTCTCTCTCTGACGGATCTTCTGAAGGGGAAGTTGCGAATCGATTAACCCTTAACGTGATAAGTTGATTGCCAAACGCTTCCTTAAGCTGCACTAACTCTGATCTATATCTAAGATCTGTTATGACGTGTAGTTTCTGCCCATTGGAATTTTTTTCCTGAATTGACCTGATCGCCTGCTTAACCCAAAACGATGGATCTACTGCTCTATTGGTAGAGCCCTTAAGAATACACAATGCACGAGGTGTCCAATACATAACTGATTCTAAATTTCCATCGATCTGCGCCTTACCGTTCTGATCTCTGAATTCACGTCGCATGAAATCAGTAAGCATTGTTGTGAATTTGTCTCTTGGGTCAACCGGAAGGTTCATGAGTGGAGATTCTTTATACTTAGGATCGTCGGCCCAACTTCTAGGAAACCCGTATTCTTCTGCTGCCAGGTCCTTCAGTGGATCTGCAAACGCAGTTCTACTAGCATCATATTGTTCTATTAAATAATTAGCGATTGTATCTTTCCCAGATCCCTTCCATGCACTTATTGCGACAACCACCTGATCCTCCTAAAAATCTAATTCTATCATTTTTGGCTGTCGTGTCAACTTGATTCTATATCTGATTTTATAGATGACAAAAAGGCCGCACCTGTTTCCCATATTTTAAAATACGGAATGTGGTCTTCTGGGATATCAATTTCAATAATTTTACTTTGGGATGGGTCCAAGACGTATTGCCTGTGGGTCCAGCTATTCGGCTGCCCCAGATCTTGGACCTGGAGCTTCATTGGCCATATTCTGTCATTCACCAGTGCGATCTTAACTTTCACACAATTCCCATATATTTCAAAAACACGATTGTAATAATGCCATCGAAGAATCCGGCAATCCAGAAGACCGATCGGTTGGACAAAATTTCAATCATTCGCGATCTGACGGACGAATAATGCACTGCTTCTGTTTCCTCAGACTCATCGCCCATCTCACAGCGACATGAATTCCATGGCAGCAAACAGAATTCACATCCATCAATCATTTCACCTTCTTCGCGCTCTTCATCATCTTCACGTTCCTCGGCTTCTTCCGCATCTTCATCAAGTTCAAATTCTTCGTGGAGTTCCTTCACAAATTCTTCTCCATGAAGTTCTTTAAGCTTTACGGTTACATCGGGTACCGTTTTTGAAATCTCAAGAAGAATATTTTTGAAAGCATCTGTGGTTAAAAACTTGCGTTCGTGCAGGACTTTTGCTGCCTCAATCTTCCAATAGCCTATAGTATATGGGTCGTTGATGTAGTTGGTTAGGATTTCTTCAGAGGTGGAAGATTCGAAGACGCGGCGCATGAGATCTATTTGTTCCGGTGAAATTCTGTACATATGGACCCCCTTGTATAACTATAGTATTGCAAATTTTACAAGCCAGGTCAACAAATTCCTTCTTTTGCTAGCAAATGAATCCACACAATGTCTCGTTCTGGGGCGATCAACATCTTCTCTATTGTACCAAAGACTCCATTGATTTCAAGCTGTTTACCTACGTGTAGGTTTCCAAGAACTTCACTAACCTTATCGTACCTTAATGCGAAATTTATAATAGCTCTGCCTGGAGTTGGATCTTGCCCTATTACGGTTGCGCCCGTGATTGTCATTTTTTAAATTGCTCCCAGTTACTTTTCTTCATACGTTTTTGCGGCGTAATGCCAATGGCCGACATTTTTTGTTCCATGGCCTTCACTTCAGCGATAGCTTCTTCCGCAGATTTGAATGGGTAATCCTTACGTGCTTCAATCTCGACCCTGCGACCAACTTCCTGCATGTTTTTGTCATAGATTATATAATAAACGACATCAATTTTTTCAAAGTAGTAGATGTCACAGTATTTATAAACACGAAAGTTTTCTTTGAACCCCATAAGGCTTACAAATTTCATCACAAGCCATTCGGGAACGCCTTCTAGCAACGGTAGATCAACTTCTGTACGATGGTTATTATTTTTGTCATCAGTTTTGATTTTGATGGTCAATTCTGGACCTGGCCCGTTACGGAATCTAACGAATTCGAATGGCAATCCTGAACCGCTGTAGTAGATATCCCAGCTGGCGATTTCCAATCTTTTTTCGGGAGTAGACGCCTCTGCAAATTTTACGAAGTCAGCCAGCTTAATGTCTTCCGCCGAATACTTAAGCTCTAGCTCTTCGGTTCTAATATCGAATAATTGTTCCATATATCAAACAGACGGTGCATACTGCGTAAAACAGTAATATCAGGACTGCCAGTCCCTTCCTTAGTCTATTTTTCAGTCTCCTTCTGTTAAGGTCAATTACTTTCATTTCAATGAATCAATAGTCATTTGAGTTCTGTGGATCTCCAAGTTCAACCAATCGAAGTATACTTCCTCTCGTTCCTTATATTTTGCGGGAACTGCCGCCATTAGACGATTCTGTAAGACAATCACGTATTTATCTAGACGTAAAATCCTATCTTTGATGTGTTTGTTGTCGATTATTGCCATGAGACCCCCTTATGAGACAATATTACCTGCGTTTGGTTTTTTTGTCAACTCTTGTTTTTTCCCACTCATTTGCCCTTTCTCTAAGCCTCGAAACCTGCTCTCTAAGAAAATCGTGGGCTGTGCCGGGACGAATAACCCGCGAGGTTAATTGTATCATGAGTTCTAGGCGTGCAATTTCATAATCCGCCTGGTTCTTGAAGGTCTTTTGCCACAGAGGCTTGCTCACGGTTTATACTCCTCATAAATATGTCCTACAATACCGGGCGGCATTTGAAGGGTAGCAAGATATCGAAAGTTAGTATAGTTTTCAAATTCGAATTCCTGGCCTGTCATAATGACATGGAATGTGCGCGGTTCAATCACAAGAGATTGCGGTAGATGATCTTCGGTGGGTTTTTCAATCCATACTGTTGGTATCCCGTCCTGTAACTGTACGTCGAGTGCGCTGGCCCCCGCAGGAAGAGCAAAAGTATTTTTCGTTTCGTTTAGTTGATACTTATGGACTACGCTTTTCATAAAACCTCCTTAAAAAATGTCCGTCGCGAGGTTTCGAACCGCTCCACGGACTCTGTTTCTGGTGCCGGGCCTCTGAGAAGCCTTCTTCCGTCTATCAGCCGATCATACAACTAATTAACCGATCTTCGACTACGAAAACTAGCAGTTAATTAGGACTTAGGGCGGCGGCTTTCGCCGCCTTTCCCTACTTATTTTATATCATGCCGCCCTGGACATTTCAACTGCAGTTTTCAATGCTTTCTTATTCATGGCTGCACCGGTACCAAACCACAATGAATCCAATCGAGTAGATTCATTGGTGCCGCGCTCATATTGCAAGTATTCAGTTACTGAATTATAAGCTGCCCACATAGTGCCTTTAACACCGGGAAGATCATTGCCACGGCCTTTTTCGAAAAGCTCAGTAATCCGGCCCATAACCCGCTTCCCACTGGTCAATTCTTCACCAGTAATAAGAGCTTCCTCTTCTTGCTTCGGAGTGGCAAATACGATTTTAACGTATTTCTCAAGATCTTTGCGATTGATTTCGCGAGAAGCAAGTATACGAAATTGTTCGGCAGTTGATTCAAAGGATTGATCTGCAATGTTTATCACTTCGCGGATTTCCTCCAAAGTTTTAACAATGTCACCTGTGTGTTTCACTTTGAGAAGCTGTGAACCGCCATTTTGGATGGCCATGGTCAAAGTGTTGTTGCAAACAACGCGAACGGGCGTATAGCCGATGCGGATCGCCAAGGTACCGTCGTGGCTATTCGACATAAGAATGTACTTTTTAATGCGGTCGTCTGACTTTGAGACGATCACTGAATCAGGGCGATTCATGGCCGCAAGAATCCAAACCCGGCGACCGTTCATCAAAGAACCGGCTGTTTCGAGAGAGGCTTCTTTTGCGTCCAAGAACGGTTGGAAGAACTGGAATGCTTCTCTGTTTTGAAGCACTTTGTAGTTTTTACCTACAACGCCAAGAATTGCGCCGTCGTCTTTGCGGTAAGTCGCGACGTGCGTCTTGATCAATTCGCCGCCGAGTTCTGGAACTACAGCAAGCTCTTTCGTACCAACTTCCCAATTGAGCTTTGCTACCATGATGCCTTCTTCAATGGTAGGAGCGATTGGGAGAACGGTTCCTAGGCGATGCCAGGGAATTTCGTTCACCGAAAACATTGTATCTTTTTCTTGGATCTCATGTGCCATAACGGCCTCCTTTGTTATTAATTAATAATAGCAACGTTCTTATTATTTAGCAATAATATAATGCAGAAATCTTTTATTGCTCTATTGGTTAATAATATCAATAACTTATCCTAAAAACTTAATAATTCATATGCTGGCACGGGTCGGTATAGTCTTCGGACTGTGGAATAGGTTAGGGAAATGGCCAATGAAAGAAAATGGTTTGCAGTAACGCAGGCCTTCACAGCTAACGGTACACTTCAGGGAAAGATCACGGTAGCAGATGTTGCCGGATTATACGTCAAGTCCAAAGTCAGGATTTCCTCCAATACACAACCCCCTCAATTACTTGAAATCAAAAGAATAGAAGGCACAACAGTCCTCTTTGTTGGACTGTGCGGTGACAATATCAATGATCGCACTGATATGTCAGCCTATCTCGTTATAGATTCTGCTAAAGTAGAGCTTTTTGAACAAAAAATCCCAACAATCAAGCAAGAAGATATAGCTCAGGCTGTCTATGCCAGGGAGCCAATCTGTGCGATCCGAACTATCGGTGTTGATAAGTATGGTCGATATTATGATGCCAACAACAGGTTTCCGGTCGATGCCACTGTTACCATTGGCGATGTTTTAGTCAATGTTGAAAATCCTACAATACCGGATATCGCCAATGTCTCGGTCCCGCTGGCTGCCACTGAAGTTTCATTCACTTTCCCACTTAAGACCAAAAGATTCTTAATGAGAATCCGCGATGGAAGTGCAAATATACAGCTGGCATTCATAGCTGGGCAAAGTGGAACAAATTACACAACAATTTCTAGGGGTTGCAATTATGGATCTGGGGATATCGATCCGCCTGATCCATTCAGTATCTATTTCCAATGTGATAAACCTGGCAAAACGGTTGAGATTTTATCCTGGAACAATTAATTAGTTAAATCGCTAACTTAGGCCAAAAACTTAATAATTGATTGTAAAATTGTTATTCGATGACCACGGAAGGTAAAAATGGGCGGAATGATAGGAAAAGATAGATTGATTTTTGATCCAACGGATACCACTCAAGGTGACAATGTTGGAGCTTTCATACGTGCCAGTGACGGCACCTTGATCACTCATACGGCTGTCGGCCCTAAAAAGGCTCTTGATGTAAATATCGTCGCGGGTCCCGACGACCCAGTTTATGATGAAGATTCTGCTTCTGCAAATGGCGATAAGCTTATGTCTGTCGGCGCAGTTAGACAAGATGCTTTGGCATCAAGCGTTGACGCTGACGGCGACTATGCCTGGTTTAAATTAAACAGCCGTGGCGCACTATGGACAGCACCTGTTGGTACGGTTGCCGATGACGCAGCTGATACTGAAAACCCGGTAAAGATCGGTTCGCGGTCTGTTTCTGGCGCAGCCTTACTCGCTGTTTCATCTAACAATGACCGCGCTGATTTGATTTCAGATAAATATCGTAGGATTTATATTAATGACAGCCCAAACATTGGACTGGCATCTGTAGCTGTGCCCGTCGATACCACTGCCGGTGGGACTGCGATACCAACAACAGCTTTAGCCGGTAGACGACGAATTATGGTTCAGAACCTCGGAACAAAAGATATTTACGTAGGACCTGCAGGTGTAACAGATACATCTGGCCTTAGAGTCGCGAATGGTGCAACTCTATCTCTCGAAATTGGCGAAAACATACTCCTTAAAGCCATTGCCGCTTCTGGTTCTCAAGATGTTCGAGTGTTCGAATTAGCATAAGGTAAAAATGCAAATCACCCAGAAAGATAAATCAAATGCTGAAAATTTGTTGCGTGCTTTAAACAAAGCACGCTTCAATGATATTGAAGGTGTTGAAGTTTTGGCGCTGGCTGATGTTTTCAAATGGGCTTCTGGACTCGTGAAAAGAATTGATGAAGACCTTATACTTCAACAAGCCCTATCTAAGGCCACGATTCAAACTCCAGATGAATCTATAAAATCTGAAGAAAAATCCCAGCCTCAAACACCATAGAGAGGTTTCATGGGCGGTCTAGAAAAAGATACAGAATACGGTAAAGCACTATCGGGATCTATCACTGGCGTCGGCCAAAGTGTAGATATTTTTGATTCCAATTCCAATACCAGGACTATTCAGCTTGCTGGCACATGGTCTGGTACCTTAGTTGTAGAAGCCAGTAATGACAATGTTACCTACACAACTCTCTCAATTTTAAAATTAAGTTCATTTACATTCATCGCTTCGTTAACGGTCAGTGGCATGTACATAGTAAATGGAGGTGGATATAGCCATCTTCGTGTAAGATCCACCGCCTGGACGAGCGGCACTGTAGATATCTCTGCTCGTGGTACAGATGCAGCTTCCTCGATTCACTCTCAGTCTACCGTCCGAGGATCAGACGGAACCCAAATCGGAAATGCTTTTGACGCTCTTAAAATAGGCATACAGGGTAGCGATGGAAATTATGTTGCAGATGTAGAGTTAGTTAATAGCAAGCGAAGACTTCTTACTGATGCCATTGTAACCGTTGAAGAGATCTTTGGACAAGATCCCTTCCCAGATACATTTTTTACTATTGTAAATGCTGGCGCTGCTGGAACCACAATAAGAGTACAGGTTGCGGCAACAACTGGAGATCCAACGACTCCAGATAGAGATATCGCAGCGGTTGATCTCACTTATACTCTTGTGGCGGCTGACGTTGGTGATGAGATAAAACTCAGAGACAATATTATAACCTACCTGAACGCTCAATCTTCATTCAGTGCAAGCCTTAAGGCTCAAAAAGTAAAAGATCTGGCTATTGTTCACATTACCTCCAAGTTTCGTTCGATGACTGGAGAATTTTATGAGAGGCCGGGTGTCAACGGTTTTCAGGTCACAACTACCGGAGCTACCTCAGTTCTTGTTGCCTTTGACAATGTAAAATCTCGCGGTAAGGCAACTTCTCTCGCGAGAGATCCAGATTCGCCGCACAGACTTGGAATTCTTGGTATTTCAGGTTCGGTAACTGTAACTCCCGGTGGAATTTCCGATCTATTCATTGACAAACTACTCAATGTTGCCTCACCTGACATGCTTGTAAACGGTTCTGTCACCCCAGTAACTTTTACGCTTCCAACATCCTCACTGAATGACAAGTATGTACAAAGACTCAGATTAGTAGCTAACGGTAATGGAATAAAATTTGGTCAATTCCTAAGTCAGAATAGCTCACTAACGACGGGCCTTTTGATAGAGATTAAAAGTGACAATATTGTGACGACCTTACCCGTAATAAAATCAACAGACGACCTGAAGCATTTATTTTCCTTTCCCCCTACAGGATTTTCTCTACACGTCCAAGCTGGTCGAGATGATCTAACTGCGGAGTTTCAATTTGAAAATCCATTTGTTATCAGACGAACTGGAACCTTTACAACTGATGATTATCTTAAGGTCACGGTTCGGGACAATTTAACGAACAACATTTTATACCTTGAAAGCATAGCTTTCGGATTTGAAAAGGAGCCTTAAGTATGTGGATTCCAGAGAAAAATTCTAATGGCATACCCATAAGTGCTCCGACTTTCGAAGATGTTGGCAATCTCACTCCAGTATGGAAGGGTTTTTTGTACGTTGCTGCGCCTATGTCTTTGAGTATGTTTGATCAAGTTATTACTAGCCAGGAAAGGCTCAGGGAGGGATGGTTCAGGATATTGCTAGATGGACACATTGGAGATTACATAGAATGCTCTATTGTGGACAAGGATGATGTCTTAGGAATGTTCTCTGCACTGAATTTAGTGGTTGGTGTAGACGTTCTTGAAATAAAAAAATATGTCAAAACAGAATACGTAGCCCCTGAAGATAAAGGTAGACAAGAATTCAAATCAAATTCTGTGTCTGAATTGATGCCAGGTCTTTTTTTAAGGGTCAGCTATCTAAATATAGGATCGGAGCCGGTAACCTTTACTGTTACTAAGAAATTTTATGAAGCTTAATATAAACGGAAAAGAAGTGGATCTAATCATAAATGGCGAAATTCCAGATTTTTTGGCTAAAAAAGTCAAACTGGCAGATGAAGGATTGACTCCTGATGAAGTGGTACGAAAACGTCGGGAAGAATTGAAGAAATCGGAAGAAAATGAAGAATAATTGCAGAATTTGTCGATATTTTTGGAACAATCTCATTGCGGTTGATCAATTGGTTAATACCATTTTTGGTGGTGACCCTGATGAAACCATTAGCTCTCGAATGGGCAAGTGGGGCATTCACTACAAAGACGATCATAATAATTGGCGTCATAAGTTCGCTAAGGGTCTTTGCTGGCTTCTAAATCTCATCGACAAAGATCACTGCAATAAATCCATCGAGTCAGATGAAGGCAATAAAGAGGTAATAGAGTAATGAATCTTAAGCTTTTTGCCGAAAAATGGAAAGATCTAATAGATAAGGCTAACTCTCGTGGTATTCCACTGCCTATGGTTAGAGATAAAGGCAAGGCTTCGATTACGGCTACACTTGTTGTAATTTCTTCAGGCCTGTGTGGTATTTCCATACTCATGATGTTGGCAGTATTTATATCCAAAATGACCGCCTTCTTTATGCTCAATGATGCCACTTTCAATATCATGAAAGAAGCATTTAGCTCCTCATTCCAATTCTTTATTGCATCTCTTGGCGGCTATCTTGGCCGTAAAATGCAGAAAAATGGTAATGATGTTACGCTCGACGAGAAAAAAGATCCCCCTAAAGAATAAAAATTCTTGTATCTATTAATCAATTGGGTTAGTATTGATACATGATTGATCGTACTAAAAAATACAAAGTCGTAGGATATAATACGCCATGGTCCCCACCATTACCATCGGTCAACGAATACGACTTAAAATGGGCTCAAGAACTAAAAGACGTATATGGACTCAATCTAGATGTGCAAGTAATTGCATTAAACTGGCGAACTTTCTCAAGCGATCTGTATTGTGCCGGATGGGTAGCAGACTCTAAAGAAAGCATCGAACGTTGTTTCGGTGTAGTCCTGGAGGAAATCCAGTGAGGTTTGATCCAAGATCCACCAAACACCCCGACGAACCTTACGTCTCAAGCCCAGACTGGGCGATTCAAAAGAATAATTTTTTAATCAATAAACAAGAAGTTAAGGCGTGTAACGCTAAAATGAATGGTAGGTTTCATTGGCCCAAGCGCGAAATACCGCCTGATATGGAGATTACAGATGGTTCTATCCGATAAAGAAGCCAAGTTCATAGCAATTCTTTTGGACATGGCCAAAGATGAGTTCGCAAATCACGGCTGCAATGATCTATCAGACGAACTTAGAAACTTTTTCACAAAAGAAGAACAGGATAAGCTCAACAGAGATATGCACAATTGGAACGGTGACCCTGAAGAGTACCGTAGGGGTGAACCGCTTATGAATTATGACTGGCTTTGGATGTCATTCTTTGCTGGTAAACTAAGAGGAGAAATAAGATGAACTTTAATCGCAGGCCCAGACTAGATATGGGCTATGGCAACCCCGGATTCCTTCAGTCATACTGGCAGGAAGTTGGCCTGAGATTTCTTTCCAATCCACTAATAAGTCAAATGAGTTATCCACATAGTAAAGCTACTCTTCCGGAATTAGCTAACTACATCCGACTTATCCACAAGAAACATAAGAATGTAAAAATTACTGATAAGTCTCATATTGTAGTGACCAACGGAGCCGTTCAAGCTCTCTCTGCTGCAATGTTCTATTACCATAGAAAAAAGTACGTAGACTATATGTACGCCCCCATTCCTTATTGGGGTAGGTTCGATGACTTAGCCTCCAATCTACATATCACATTAGTCAATCAATGGTTAATGGATGACACTAAAACTGATTACCAACAGGCTACTGCAGTTAAGAAAGATAGTGGGGTAATTTCACTTATCACTTCACCCAACAATCCGGACGGACAGGATACTTCAAAGCTTCCAGCTACAATCAGAGATGCCTGTTATAATTGGTCACATTATACCGATAAGGTCGTCAAGTTCAAAGATGAGGTTGTAATCTTTTCACTATCTAAATTCTCTGGCCATTCTTCCTCACGTATAGGCTGGGCTATTACTGAAAATCCTGAGATTGCCGAAACTATGCAAAAGTATATAGACACCTTTACTAGTGGAGTCAGTATAGATGCTCAAGTGAAGGCATCCAGAATTTTGTCTTATATGAATTCAAACAATGATTTCGTGTTTGATAGTTTGGCTGGAATCATAAAGAAAAGAAATTTCATATTAAGAAAGCTTGTAAAACATACACAGCTTCCAATTAAGATCCTATCAAGACAAGGCATGTTTTTATATGTCGAATGCGATCCAGACTTAGTTAAAAAGCTTAATGTAGAATGTACAAACGGTAAGTACTTCGGAGACAACGAAGATCGACACAGATTTAATATTGGCGTCACTGAAGAAGTGTTTGTAGAGTTTGTTTCGAGACTTACACAAGTAAGTAAAGATTACATTAAAACGTAAAGCCAAACATCAATCGACCTTCTTTATTATTCCCTTCAATTGATATGTATTTGTTAATCACAGCCCTAGCATTATGACCAGTACTAAAGATGATCAATGGCATAGTGTAAGGAACAAGTACCTCGCTGACAAAAGGACCGGCCACTTTCTTAGCCTGCATCTCACCACGCTGTACCATTTCCCTAAACTCCTTATTCTGTGCGTAGTAAGCCTCTGGAGTCTTATTACACTCGTATCCACTGACACACATAGCAATAACGAACGCTTCTAACCACATACTGACAATATACCACATGTCAGCACTTTGTGCAATTAACACCAATATCCAATGATATCGCTAGCTTAGCTCAAAAACTTAATAATAAACCGTCCCACTTCCCCGCCTTTCTATCCTTCAATTAGGAAAACCTATGAAAAAGCTGCCGGACATAATTAAATTTGTGTCTCTTGAATCCGTTGGTGAGAACACTGGTCACCGATATGTTGGGTCTTTTCGACTCAAAGTTTTAATAACTCATGATCAACGTTTTGCCATTGAGCGTACATATAAAGAGATGTTGCCTGATGATGTTGGCGTCATTCAAGAGATTAAAATCAGATGTGGCGCTATAGCCGAGCTTGAGCATCGTGTCGTTGAAGCTCCATTATGGTGGAGAGATTCACGCAATGGTAGAGACCTTATCGATTCACAGCCCCTATATGACATGATGATCCATATCTCTGAAAAGTACGAAGAATGGAAATCTGAACTTCAAAAGGAAGTAGCTGAGCCGAATGTACCTACCGAACAATCAAGTTCTTAAATATATTAGGCTTTTGTCTATTTATAATGTCAATAGTAATTCCATTGAGTGGTATGTAGAACAGGCCTATCGATACTATTCCAAGACCTACCATACCCCATTACACGTTGCTCGTAAGAATATGATCCCAGCTGAAGTCGTCCAGATCTTTATGGAAGATGAGATGGCCGATATGAATCCTGAAGATGTCACGGCCCTTAAGGATAGACTTGTAAAAGTTCCAAAACCTATGCTTAATGTCGAAGACTATCAACCTGAAGAAGACACTGAGCTTTCCGATGAAGAATGGGTTATGCAACAAATGGCTGAAGCTGCTAAGAATGAAAAGAATACAAAACCAAAGCCTAAGGCCAATCCTGGCCCAAGTATGGGAGATGCCATGTCGGCAGCCCAGAAGGCCGTTCAAAACCTATATTCTCAATTAAACAAACCTACGCCTGATAAAGATGAAGGCGAAATCAAGTTCAATAAAGAGTAATAAATGCAAAGCGACTTAATCAAGCAGATTATCCTCAAATTTAAGACAGAAGGCGCTGATCAGGTCAAGCGGGTCGCTGACTCGATGACTAAATCATTTAATCCTCGCGAGACCGAAAGGTTCATGCGTAACCTTGAGCAAGTCCAACAGAAGTTTGGTAAGGCTGGCACTGGTATGAGCGCTGAGCTTAAAAAGGTTACAGAATATTTCAAAGAACTTAATAATCAGCACTTCCAGCGAGCCGAGCGTAACCTCGATCGTATGGGTAGACTTATTAAGAATCAGATCGAAAATATTGAACGCCTTAAAAGAGAGGGTGCTTCTGCTGAAGAGATCGGTAAACGTCAGACCACACTTAAGTCGGCCACTCAAAGCATGGAACTGTTAGCAAATCAAACTCCATATAAAAGAGATCAATTGCGCGACTATATGGAAGGTCAAATTCCAGGACTAACCCAAGTAAGACGTATTGGCGGTATGCTGTCTCCAGGCATGAAAATGGCCGGTGGAGCGGTAGTGGGTGCAGCTGGAGTAGCAAGTTTAGTAGCAAGTGCCACTAGCACCGTGAATGAGATTAAAAAAGAGAGCATGCAAAACCGCATCGCAGTTGCTGATATAATCAAATCACAAGCCTTGGATGTGTTTGGCGGTAATATGTCTCGTGCTGCACTTTATTCAAATAAGCAGCGCAGAGAAGGTATAGCTTCAGACCTTGGCACCCTACAAACTACACAAGATATTGCGACTGGCGCTAGAGGAATTGGCGGTACGCTGATGACTGTAGGCGGCGGTATTCTTGGCAGTGCATTTGGTCCTCTCGGAACGGTTGCTGGTGCGTGGGCTGGAAGTAAACTTGGCGGTATGTTAGGTTTAGGCGGTGCAGGAGATACCATTAATGCCGGTAAATACTTTTTAGCCGGTGGACGAGAAGCTGCAATTCAAAAGAATAGACAGCTGGCGGAAGATAAAGCCGAGTCTCAAACAATGGATCTCGAATACTACAAAGAATTTGGTCGCAATGCTGAAATGCGATTCAATTATCAAAGACAGTTAGGATTAGGAGATCAGACTGCCCTAGACGTTAGAGAACGATTCCGTGCAGCTGGAGTGTTAGATGAGGGTCAAATAGCTCAGTCAATGCTCAGCTTTCGCAGATTTGGAGCGCGTACAGCACCGACTGTTGGTGCTCAAACTGCCGAGATGGCTAAACAAATGGGCATGTCACAAGAGTCCGCACAGATGTTAATGCAGAACGTTGCAGGAGTTAATCGTGGTGGTATTGGTACAGCAAAGAAGGATTTGGAAGAACTCTTTAGACGTGCAGTAGCTTCAGGGGTTACTGATTCAGGTCTAATCGAAGAATATCAGAAATCAGCTACCGGCTTAATGCAAGTATTGGGATCTCGTATGAATGCCGGTCAGATTGCCGGAGCGATGAATAGCTTTATGTTAGAAGGTGCTGGTCAGCGTGAGATTGCAGCTATACAACCAGCCATACAAGCTTTCGGCCAAACAATGAAAGGCGCTAGCCCATTAATGCAGGCCAAGAGCACTGCTGGTATATTAAATCTATCTCGTGATGCTAAAGGTAATGTCAATATGTTGGCATTACAATATCTCAGCAACCTTAATCCCACAGAATTGGCAACACTGAATGAGAACGATCCGGTTTTACAGCAACTGAATGAGAACGATCCGGTTTTACAGCAGATGGGTATTACTGCTGACAAGATCAAAACTTTCAGAAGAGATCAATCTCTCGGAACTCTGCGATCTAACCTCGGTGCAGAGCCTGGCCTTAAACTGTTAAATAAAGCTCAGACAAAAGGTGCAAATCTTACAGAAGGTGACCAGCGAATGCTTGCTATTGGCTTCGGACATACCGGTACTGGCGATATTCGAACAATTCAATCATTCCTTAAAGCCAATCTCGAATCAGCTGGCGGTGCAGGCGAAGGATTAACCTTTCAAGGTCCTGGTGGAGCACAGATAGGTTTGAAAGCTGTGCAAACTATGACAGCCGAACAAGTTATGGCTGATCAAGCTGGAACTCCAATATCGGCAGGCGTTGGGGTAAGAGCTAAGGCCGAAGGTCAAACCGAATTAGACCGACAGGTATATGAAAAAGTTTCTAAGAATATAGACAGCGTTTATGCGGTTTTTAAAGAACAGACCACACAAGTAATGCAGGATCTTGATAAGAACGTTTTGGCAGGTCCTATCGGTGAAATCGGTGATGCTGCACAACGCATTGCTAATGCACTTTCCAGTGCCGCTGATCGTATTGAGGGTAATTCTTCCCATAGACAATCCTCTTCAAAACAGCCGGGTGAATAATGGCGGCAATTAAATTGATAAAGCCAAGTCATCCAGATAGTCATCAACAGGCTCCAAGTCCTATTGTATGTTTCTTACCTTTTACCTATCGAGATACTTATAATAATAAAAAAACATTCCCTGATGTAAGTATTACAGAGAAATCTCTTAGTATAGAAGAGCCAATTGTGGTAGTGAATGATGCCGTAAAAATTACAATAATGAACTCTAAGGCAAATGCCATAGATACTGCAGAAATTTTGCTCATGTCGGGCGATATTAATTATTCAGCAGCAATAGCCCCCGGAGATCATGCATTGATTTGGTTGGTCAACAATCAGGAAGATTATGAAAAAGTTTCAAACGACGTAAAAAACAATCGCGTATCTTTGAATGGCGAAAAGAGCGGCCTTAAATTTATCGGTAAGGTTAATTCAGTACGTCAAATCCTTCAAACTCAAGGGACAGACGGGAAAAAGTTTTATAAATTTAACGTTACTCTGTCTGGATTTTCAGAATTTCAAACACAGGTTTATTATAACGAGCTACTGAGTTCCGTTATAAATTCTGTTGATAAGAATGCCTCTAATGTCCAATTTTTTGCACAGATTAGTGAACAGTATCAGGATCTTTTTAAGTCTATTGAAAATGACGCTAGGTTACCTACGGAGGAATTAATTAAATTTTTTGTTGATGTGTTTATGGGTCCAGGGCCTAAAAACAATGCTTCGGTTATTGACAGTAAGCTAGTTCAAACTCCGAATGCAGCATTTCTTATTCCAACTGAACTTGCTAGATACTTGGGACTCGCCCTTGGAGAAAAGGCAGACAAAAGCCTCGGCTTTCAATATAGCGATATTTTACAACGAATTTTCGGATTACAAAGTTACAGCAGTAATAATATGTTTCCCGACCTGTTCCCTTCAGATCATAACAATTATTTTAAATGTAGTCCGCTCAAGGGTGGAACTCTTATTCCTCCTGCAAACTTTAACAACATAAGTCTTTGGTCTATTTTACAGCAATTTGGCAACCCCGCACTAAATGAAATTTATACAACTTTGAAGTTTATTCCAAATAGGGGAATTATGCCTACGCTGGTTCTTAGACAGCTTCCATTTTCAACTCGATTTCTTGCTAACCAATTTGGTCCTGACGAAATGACTCAGATAGCAAACCTGCCCAGATGGAAGTTAGATGATAATTACCCAGTGAGTCAATACAATCTTGGGACCTCCGACGCTGAGCGATTCAACTTCTTCCAGGTATATACTAATTCAATCTCAGATAATGATTCCCAGAGGGCCATACAACTTCAACTTATTCTTGGTAATGTGCGCACAGATCTTGCTGATATTATTAGATCCGGTCCCCGCATTCATTCTAGTACAAGCGATACGGAAGCTGCAGTAAAAGGTAAAACAATTGATTCAGCTGCCATTAATGAATGGGCAGATCTTATTGCTGATTTCTTTGCCAACGGACACCTCAAAATGAATGGTACAATTACTGTCGCCGGTATTCAAGATCCAATCGCCGTTGGTGATAATTTTCAATTTGATGGTAAGGTATTTCACATCGAAGGCATTCAGCACGTTTATGAAATAGAGCCCACTAAGGGCAATAAAGTTTTTCAAACAACCCTAATGTTGTCGCATGGTTATTATATTAATCCATCAACTGGAGAATTAAATTATATGACCGAACAAGTCAGGGAACGTGCGTTCCAGGCCGATAAGCATCTGCCTGGGTTTACAGATGAGGAAAGATATATAAATGATGTGCCAATATCATCAACTAATGATTCAGCCAATAAACCAACGCAATTACGGAAAAAGATTGAAACCTTCACAAATGATACTGTGACGAGCGCATCAAGTCGATTGAAGGGTAAATATGAAAATAAAGCATAAGGAATTAAAATGGGAATGATACTAAGCGACGGATCGATATTACAGTCGGCATTAAGTTCAGCGCCAAAGACTAAAGCTAGCGACGTTTATAGAATGGACTTCGGCCTTAAGCGTGGCGTTGTAAAGGCTATATATTATCCTGATCAAAAAGAAAACGTAACTAAGCAATTCGTAGAATATGATGTAATTGTTATCGAAGAGCGTGCTGATGGTGCAGCTGCCACTGTAATTTATTCACGTTGCCAAACTATGGATAAATTCTGTACACCAAATGACTTCGAAACATTTGTTCTTCAGTCTAACTCAGAAAAAGATAAGGGCCGATATAAGCAAGGCGCTCAGGTTCTATTGTTGGCAATTAATGGTAATGCGGCTGCCGCTAAAGGTATCATTGTTGGTGGAGTATCTTATCCGTTCGCTACTAAGCCCCAACAGTCTGATGGTAAATATTACGAATCACAATTCAATGGCCTCAATGTAAAAATCGATAAAGACGGTCAATACTCTCTGACATTCAATTCTCCTATCGATGTGAACCGCAAGAAGACTAACGCTAAGGCTGCTGGTACTAAGATGGAGATCTTCAAAGACGGTCGTATGAAGATGAGCGATAACGAAGGTCAGTATTGGGAGATTGACAGAGCCAATCAAAAATCCATATGGGCTAACGGTGCAGAGTCAATTATCATCGACAAAAAGAACAAGAAAATCGATCTCGTCACTAGTGGTACAATGAGCGAAACTATTAAAGACTCTAAGACCACAATGGTTACCAACAAAGATCATTCGATTGAAACTGCCAGCGGATCTATCATAGAGAAATCTGGCAAAGATATCAATCGCGAAGCTAAAGCTAATATCATAGAGAAGGCTGGAGCCAATTGGATGTTCGAAGCTGGTGCCAATGTGATCATTAAGTCCGGTGGTAACGTCCAAATCCAGGCAAGCGGTAATGCTCAACTTAAAGGTGTATTGAATCTTATTGGTGACGGATCAGTTCTTGCGGCTGGTGTCGGTATCAGTCAGTGTTTTGGAATCGGTAATCTTGGCGGACCTGTCATGAGCAATATTATAACTGGATCTTCTACGGTCCTCATAGGTGCATAATGATTTTCAATATAAAAAATACACAGGGTAAGAAAGTCAAAGTCTTCGATCCCCTCGGAAACATAATCAAGAGTGCTGTATATTATTGCGCCATTACACGGGAGGTAAGATTTTTAGCAAACTCCCTAAAGTACCCCACTAAAATCGCCATTCGCGATGGGAAGCCTATAATCATCACGGCGATTTGGGAAAACTCTTGGATTGAAGTCGATGGAGTCAGATATTAATGCCAATTAGTTTTACAGCTGCAGAGAGAAAAGCTATAACTCGACGCCAAATCAGAATTGCTTTGGAGAATTCGGGCTTTGCTTTGTCTATCGCCGCGTTCGCCGGTCAGAGCATAGCCTTATTGCAGGTAGATGTGGCCAACACTGTGTTCTATGATTTCTATAATGGTATCGTCGAAGCATATGAAGGTGAAGGCCGGAAGATGAATGGATTAATTCCTTCACTCTATACTGGTGCCGATATTATTTCGAACGCACAAACACCAAACTTAGATCCCTTTTTTCCAATGACTCCTGCTCCTTCATATATTCGGAACCTTCCACTAATTCAAGATGGTACACATACGAACAATAAAGTGAAGGGTTTCTTCCATCCCACGGGAACTGATGCTAGGTACGAGCAAAATATCCTGAGCAATGGAACTGTCTATGATGGACTCACAGAAATGATCTTCCGGCTTAATAACGGTATATCTGGCGGTGGAGCTACAACTACAACAACTACGGCAATTTCTGCCGGTGTTCAAACTGGCGTAGTTTTAACTGTAGCTGTTACAACCGGCTTTTCAAATGGTGAACTTGTATATATAAACAATGGTGCCGCCTCTGGAATTTATCTCATAACTGGGATAGTACCTGCAACGAGTATTACCGTTAGTAGTGTAGTTCATACGCAGACTGGAATAGCATCAGGAGCAACTATAAAAAATACAGTTGCAGCTTTTACAAACACCGAACGAGAGAACTTAACGTCCAGTCTGTATCAGGAAATACTTACAAATATCACAAATAGAATCCTTTCACTCATTTCTGAATGGGAGACTAATCTTAACTTCCAGGTTACGTTCATTACCGGTAATGATGACGATAGGGCTACTCAGGTTACTCAGAATACTGCAGCTTTGGCTGATGTAAATAATGCAAAGTCGATCATCGATATTTGGCAGGCATTGGCCAGTACCGGCGTTGGTGCCAAATATACATCAGTCGGAATCGCTCCAATCTCCGCAGAAATTACAGCTAGAGCAACTTTTATCTCCGCACGTCTTGCGGAGATTGCAACCGCATTAGGTGGAACATCAGGTGATACTTTGTTTCAATCAGGCGATACATTTGGAACAAACAGCGCAGGTAATCCATATTTCAATCGATATAAGTGGTTGAACTTCAGAATCAATAGGGCTTCAGGATCTCTTCGAAGGTACTATGCCGCAACTCAATCTCAAGGGGCCGTACAGGAATTGTATGCGACGAATGTTTCCCTTCAGAGTGAATACGATTCATATTTCTTAACGAAATCGGTCGTATTTAACGATGGCAGTGCAATTCTTCACATTAAGGATTTGGCTGGATTAGCGCCAAGTGACTCTTTGACTGTTGTTTCAGAAACACAGCCTGAGATTTCAAGGACTATAGTTTCTTTAATGGGAACCACACAAATACAACTTAACGCGCCAGTTCCCAAAACATACAAAACAGATGATATTGCGAGAATATTCAAGACTTTATAAGGTGAATTATGGGTATAACAGACGATTTTGGTAATCAAGTTAGAAAACAGGCTAATCAGAAATTTGGAATTGATAAGGGTTTTATACGCGGAATCAATGAAATTGCAGCAGGTAACGGAGTTTCTTCGACAGATTTAGGATCTGTTATTGGTCAAATGCAAATTCTGGCTGGATTAAATTATAGCCAGTCGATCATGATGCGCGGACTCGATCTTGCTCGCATCGATGCATCTGATTGGAATCGCTTATTTCCATATAAATTTGTAATATTAAGTGCTTCAGAAGATGGCGGATATAAACTTCATCGTGGTTTGGAAGTTACCCTTCCACTTACACCACAAGATTTACAAATTACATCACAGTTCGCTTCTGTACTAGAAGTAGCCAGTCGTGGTATTAACGAGACGCACAATGGATTACGAGTTAAGAATATAAATTTTACGGCCTCCACCGGCATCCTTATAACTCGTCCAACATTTACGCTCGAAGATAAGGTAGACAGTAATATTCAAGCTATTTTTGGTGGAACAGTACAGGCGGTCAATGGATTTCTTAATGCCGTTTCTTCTGTATTTCCTAGCTCACAGGCCCAGTTATCGGATGTTGGTAGTAATGAATTAATATTTAATGGATATTATCAATATCATGCAATCAAAGCATTTCTTGAGTTGTACGCAGATTTAAAAAGTAAACCGAAAGGGCAAGGGTATCGTCTTGGATTAGAACTTGGCAAAGATCGAGTAGTTTATTTAATTACCCCACAATCATTCGTAACTAAAAAAAATGCTGCTTCTCCGATGGAACATATTTACACCTTCTCAGGTGTTGCGTGGGGAACTGTAACCGACATTGGATTATCACAGGGTAAAGATGCTGAAAAGTTCCTTGGAAGCTCAACTTCTGACATCCAGGATATCCTCAACGGGCTCCGCAATGTTCGCAGGGTATTTCAAAGTGCAAAGGATATTATATCTGCCGCAAAGACAGATGTTGAAACGAATATTTTTGGTCCTATTAATAATATCATACTGTCTCTCAAGGAGGCAGCTTCGATCCCTCAGACCATTGCTGACTTTCCAGGCGAGCTTCAAAAATCATTTCAATCAACTATTGTAAAACAATCCGACACATTATCATCATTACTTCCAGGATCACTACAGGCTTCGTTCAAGGCTGCCGTTGCACCATCTCTTGCTGAGTCTAGCAATACTGGATCTGTGTCAGGTGTTGTAGTCACCAAAGCATCAATTCTTCAAGATATAGATTTTACAGATGCAATTCCGGTTAACGGAATAACACTTACACCCGAACAGCAACAAGCGGTTCAGACTGCAATAGATAATGCTGTAAATACTTCAAATAGCGATCTTAAGTCATTAATCGAGAATATCCAAACCATGTCAGATACATTGGAAGATTCAGCGTTAACTCAAGGTATCGACAGTCCATCATGGGATATTTTATATTCCGCTGCCGAAAGTACCACTCACCTTTATGCATTACTGTCAGATAACTTCTTTGGCGTTGCGACGGTTGGTCAACAGGCCGCTGGCGTTAATCCGCTTATCGATTTTTATCAGGGCTATGCAGCTACCGGTGGAATTGAGTTTACTAAGAGCCAATCTAAATTTGCAATACCATTTCCATTCAAAGTTACACTCGAATGGCTATCTCAGAAATATCTTGGAGATGCAACTAGATGGCTTGAGATTGTTGCTGCGAATAATTTACAACCTCCATACATAGATGAGGATGGATTTACCAGAAGCTTTTTAACTAACGGCCAGGACAGACAGTTCAATATAAGCGATGGCAGTAACCTATTCGCTAATCAGTCGGTCTGGATTTTTTCAGATACCAAACCTATGCAAAAGCGAAGGATCAAGGCCATTCAGAAGGTGACAGATACAAATTTTATCATTACTGTAGACGGGGAAAGCGATTTAGGAACTTTCACTCTGGCCGACAAAGCCAAGATGAAGAGTTACTTGCCAAATACCGTCAACAGTCAAAAGCTGATATATATCCCGATCGATCAACCTTCAAACTTTTCTGGCGTCCAAAACACTCCGATTACGTTCATCGATGAATCTCCTGAAATGTTAGCAATGGCCAAAGTTGATCTATTACTTGATCAAAACGGAGATTTAGCCGTATCGCAGGATGGATTTCAGAACTTGGCCTTTGGCAAGAACAACCTGATCCAAGCAGCTAAAATCAAAATGAAGGCTGTCGCCGGTCAGCTATTGCTACATCCTGAATTTGGAGCCGGAGTTGAAGTAGGTACATCAGAGGCGGATTTTTCACTAGAGGTACTGGTTTCTAAGATTAAAGACTCTTTCGCTGATGACCCGCGATTTCAGTCTGTGGACAGGGTAGAGATACAGCAAGAGCCCGGAGTTGTAAGGATGACTGTAATTGTTACAGTTGCCGATAATCAAGGTATAGTGCCGATCAGCTACGAGTTTTCAAAATAAAGTTAGGTAAGAATGTCTATATCTAACCTTGGTATTTTATGAATATAATCGCTAGCTTAGGTCAAAAACTTAATAATAAACTACCCTCCCCACTTCTATCTTCAAATAAATTACATTATAGGAATTAAATGGCAACGCCAGTAACTCGTAGTTTTCGACAAATCTTCAAGGATATGGTTCGCCAGTACGTATTCACATCCGGCGTAACCGACCTTAATAAGGGTTCGGCCAATAGATCTACCCTAGAAGCAGCTGCTTTATCTGACTTTAAGACTCAGGGCGATATTATGGCTGCTCTGGCATCAGTTGATATCGATCGTGCAGAAGATTCCGATCTGGATAAGATTGGGTTCGCAGCTAAGGTTCCGCGCCCACAGGCCAGAGAATCCAATGGTATTGTTACTATATATCAAAAGAATTTCACCAAAATATCTACAAAGGTCTATCAAGGTACTGCCGCACCTCCAGCCGGTTCTGCTACTTTAAATATAGCCGATTCTGCCGGGCTTCCTGCCTCAGGATCTGTTTATATCGGTCGAGGAACAAATAACCTCGAAGGTCCTATAGCCTATAGCTCTATTCTATCTCTTGGATCTTTTTTCCAACTAGTTCTAGTAACCCCGACCACTAAGAATCATAACGTAGGCGAATCTGTAATTCTTGCACAAGGCGGCAATCGCGCAGTCGGTGCTGGTGCTATTGTCCAAACAAAATCCACACTTACTTCACAATCGGTCACATTTAGGACAATTAATTCAGTAACACTTCTCGATGGCGAGATGGAATTGAAAGATGTTCCTGTAATTTGCACACAGGTTGGAAAGATTGGAAATGTTACAGCTAACGCAATTGTAGAATTTGCGAGTGAGCCATTTCCTAATGCGGCCTCAGTAAATCCACTTGGGTTTGTATCTGGCCGTGATGTAATGTCTAATATCGATTATCGAGAACTCATAAAGAAATCAGAGCAATCTCGTGTAAAGGGTACGGATGAAGCCATTAAATTAGCCGCTAACGGCGTCCAATCGACAGATGATAATCAAACTGTTACTTCGGCTGAAATCCGTAAGCCTGCTAATCGTGGAGAACCTTCCATTCTCTTCTTAGATAACTCCACCGGCTATCAACCTATCTTCAAGGGTCAGGGTTTTGAACAGATTATCGATAGCGCAAACGGCGGCGAGAAATATTTACAACTTCAACGTGAAGATGTTGTTCGCGCAACCGTTGTATCGTCTATTGAAACACCATTCGCTATTACTGGTGGAATGACTCTATCTGTTAAGGTCGGCGGCGTTTTAAGTGAGCACATATTTAATGCTTCAGATTTTTTAACAGAAGGTGCAGCTGACACATTTGAGGTTATCAATTCAATAAACAATAATCCAACCCTATTATTCAATGCTCGTGGATTCAGCAACAGCAGGAAGATTGTAATATTTTCTAGATCATTCAAAAATGAGGATATGCAGGTAGCCGTTCCTAGCGCAGGAGTTGACGCAAATGAATTCCTTGGCTTTCCTAAGACACTAACATATTCGCTACGCTTATATAAAAACGATGACCTGCTGATTAAAGACGGAATTATTCCTACAATATACTCGAACGCTCAAAATACTTGGAACAGTTCTATTACCAACGGTGCAACTCTAAAAGTCAAGGTTGATCAAACAAGTTTTCAGGCCATTACATTACTTGACGCCGATTTCGTACCGTTTGGTTATGCTACCGTCAACAAAGATAATGCACTTTCAGCCTGGGCTTCTGTTTTGACAACTAAACTCGCAGGTGTAACCGTGTCCGTCGAGGGCAATAAACTAAAAATGGTATCCAACCTTGGCGCAAACGATAGCGCACGACTAGAAGTTAGTGACAGTCTTGTTGCTAACAGCTTAGCTCAGGGCGACAATATGTTTGAACCTGAGGTATCTCAGGGCGTAACATCAGACTATTCCTTCAACAGATCTACCGGTCAAGAAGAACTCGCCGCTGTAGCAGCAACTAATGATGTATTTACAGCTGGATCTAGATTTACTCGCGGATTTATCGACTCTGGAATTTTTACATCAGGCTCTTTGACACTTACAGCTTCGCCCGTTCCTAAACTTTATTTCATTGTGGATCAAGAAGCTGCTCGCATAAGCGTAAGCCTTTCAAATACTATCACAGTTTCAGTTACTAATCCTTCTTCCAATGTTTGGCGTTACACATTTTCAGTAGCCGGTGTAATTACTGGAGTACTTAGAGATGATATTGTTATTATTACAGATAACACAACTTTATCGGCCAACAATGAAGGTCACTGGAGAGTGAACGCAGTGGACGGCGCTGGAACTTGGTTCGAGGTAGTAAAAACTACAGGAACGATTGAAGGTCCAATTACACTCACGGGTGGAAGTGATTTTATTTTCGTTAGATCCCCCTTCGGAGAAGTTCAAAGTGTTGATCTTCCGAGCGGATTACAAACCCTTACTGCTTTGTCTAATACAATCAGGACTCTTCAAGGATTAACTGCTGAAGTTATTGGTGGAAGAAAGATCAGAGTATCTACGTTGTCGTTTGATCCAGACGTAGGTCACATCTTCCTGGCCGGTGAGAACACTAATGCTACTACTCTTGGCTTCGTCATAGGTGATTCCGATACATCCGAGATTAGCCACACAGCCTTTAATACAAGTCAAAAGGACCTTACCTTCATAGAATTCTTTCATGACTCTTTCGCAACTGGTGATTCATCTACTCCATATACATCTGTCACAACTACTGTCAATCTTGACACTGCCGGGTATGAACCAAATAATAAAATTGGATTTCTAAACCCATATGGTACAAAAATATCCTCTAATCGCAAAATGAACACAGATATTGACAATATCAATGGTGTAACCCTTTCATTGCGTGACTCTGCTAAGCTCCGTGAAATTATTGCAAGCGATCGTTATTATACTGGCATACCATTCAACTTTAATGCGTTGGATAATATGGTCGTAGTGCTTGACAGCGACACGATAAACAAAACTTTCAATATAAAGATGGGTCGTCTTGCTAAGATTTACAGTTCTCCCAATGCATCTACATTTAAGGCATACGACTTAGACTTCGGACCCACAGCTAATTTCCCATCTGGTTTCGGTAATAATTTCAATTTCGCCGATTTCAAAATGCATTTGAAGGCTCGAAGGGTTTTCGATCCATCTGGTGCAAACAATAAGATCATGGTTAGATCCGCACTGTTTGGTCCAAGCGGAAATAGAACTCGTGTGGGATTCTTTTACCCTCAGTCTGACGCGGCTGCAGTTAGTTATTCGGCTGCCACTGGCAGTTTCACCGATATCCATATTATACTTGCCTCCGGCGCGTTGCGCACGGGCGGTACGTGGGATTCCACTACAGAGTTTGACGTAACAAATCCAGGTGGAAGCACTTGGCGGTATACTTGGAATACAGTTGGCACCGCACCTAACTTCTCATCTGCAAGTATCCTAGTTGGAGACATTGTAAATATTTCTTCCGGCTCTACATTCAATTCTGCAAATGTCGGAACGTTTAAGGTTACTGGCATCACGAACACCTATTTTGAGATCACCAATTATTCACCAGGATTTGCTGAAACAGGACGCACACTTAGCTCAGCTGCATCACTAAAATTCTTCCCACTAGATGCCTCTGCCAATACAGCAACATTAATTGGAACATTTATCAATACTACGACAACCTCGGTTGAATATATTACAATTGCCCAGCTTGAAACTGGTGCAGGAGTAATCAGTACTTCCACAAAAGATGAGACTGTCGGAGTTAATGAGGTTCTTGAGCTTCAAGACGGTGAGAACTGGATCAGTTCTAGCAGTATCGGCACCACCATCACACCAACAAATGATTTCACATTAAAACGCTCTTTAAATGTTTTTGGAGCGGACTTCCTTAGTGAAGAGTTTTATCTAGTACCTACAAGATCTGAACACTTAAATAGATTTCTCAATCGATTCGCCGTTACGGGCCTTTCTTCGCTAGGTAATATATCTCAAGCTACTGACGCTAAAGCAGTTGAGATCTACAGCACTCTATTCGGTTCCGATGGCACTGTATTTGTTACAGGTGGATCTGGCAATGAAGTAAGTGCTGCGGTCACTGAATCTGCGGCTGTTGTTGACAGCAGTTTCGTTAAGTTTGGAATTGCAAAATCTGCATCATCCGGCTTCCATCGTGGACAGTGGTTAAAAATTGAAAATACAGACACCCTTGCAAAAGATACAAAATTCAGGTCGGCTACTCAGATCACTTGGAATGCACAATTTCCAGTCGTCGGCCAAACAACTATCAGTATTCCTAATAGTACTGCTGGTAACGTATATCAAAACGGCTTCTTCTGGACTAATCGATATCACGATAGCGATGTTACAACTCAGTTTAGGGTTGAGAAACAGGGTCCGTTCGTAGCCCTTAGCTGGACTGGAACAGGCACTGCACCTTTATTCACAAAAACTTTTACATTAACTAACCGGGCACGCACGTCTGGAGTGTCTACTGTCACAACATCCGCCGCTCACGGCGTTGCAACTGGGAGTTCAATTGAATTGGTTATTTCAGGGGTCAACGATAGCTCCTTTGATGGTACGTTTAGGGCTACTGCCGCCTCACCTACAACATTTGATTACAGACAGGATACTCTTACTAACGTTGTTTCTGCTGCTACTGCTGGTAGTGCTGTACGAAAGGTAAAAAAGACCGATCGTATTAATTTCAGTGGAGCCTTCAGTACTGCAAACCAAGGCGAATTCGATGTCGTCGGTATTTACGGCGCATCTACGATTTATTTCATGAACAATAACGTTATTGAAGAAGATGTAATTCTTTCAGCCAATTCAAATATCAAAATTTACGATTACGATTCGGTCAGGCCGGGCGACTCTTTCTCTGTAGGATCTACAATTCTTGATTCTATATCTCCATTCGAATCACATCAGGGATCTTTTACAGTAGCTTCGATTACCTCAAGCGAGACCGAGATTGTCATCACAAGTTCTGCCGCTCAGGATGTCACGGCTGTTACCTTAGGATCTGATTTTAATACAGTAAGATCTATTGAACAATTTCCTTTCTTGATGTATGGTAAGATTCAGAACACTTCTGCATCACCACCTAACTCAAACAATACGGATATTATTATCGAAGGACTTGAGCTTCCTACAAAAATTACACCTTCAGCAGGAACCGGTATTTCATCTGTGTCAAAACTGAATTTTGACACTTCAGTCAATTCCGGTGAAGATTCATATAAATATTACGGTGGATTAATTAGCGCAGTCGGCCAAAAGATCCGTGGTAAAGCCTCGGACCCTATCACTTATCCTGGTGTGGCTGCTACCGGCTCGTTCATTGAGATCGATGCTGCATTAGAAAAGCGCATTCAGCTTTCTATTGTAATTAGAAATAGAACCGGTACACCGTTTTCTATAGTTAAGTCTCGTGTTCAGTCTGCAGTGGCAGCCTATGTAGATTCCGTTGGAGTAGGCCAACCGGTCGTATTCTCTGAAATCGTCGTTGCCGCTCAGTCTATTGATGGAGTTCAAGCAGTGGCTATTTCAAGTCCAACATATAATTCAAGTAATGACCAGATTATTTCACAACCAGACCAGAAGCCCTTGATTCGCAATATAGATCAAGACATTATCGTAAGTCAGGCCGCATAATGAATATAATTAATACTGCAGAACAATGGAACACGCGATTTGGCGATCGTATCACTCCTTTGATGGGTGAACGTGGTGAGCGAAATCTATTACAGCGCAAATTCTACAGAGTAAATGAGCAACAATTCTGGTTGAAGCTACATGATAGTAGATATCATATTAATAGGTATGGACAAAAACTAAACTTATACTCGTGGAACAAAGACGAATGATCATTATAGGCCGTCCATATTGTTTTACTGATTCTGAGAGATCAATTACACCTATTGCTAGTTTTGGATGTATGGATGTAATTAGCAAAATTCATGCACACAGACAAGGGATCTCTCTTCATGAAGATATGGTATTTCGAAGTAATCATGAAGTTGATATCTACGACAGTTGGCAGAAATTAAATAAGATGGTTTACGCAAAAGTATGAATTTTATTGGACAGCCGTGGCAAACAACCAATGCAGATCGAATCATTCATCCTGGCAATCTTGAATCCAATGCAGAATATTTAATGAATAATGATCGAGAAGTTTTAAATACTTATGACCACTACGCCATGCGTGCAGCAGACCAAGTTAATAGAAGGTCGTGGCGTCTCAACACAGTGATACTCGATGATTAAAATAATAGCCGGAGTAACCTCCCAACATTTGTCCAATAATTCCATACGGGATTTTACTGGTAAAGGGTTCGTCAATGATGATCATATTAATGCATACGAACGACACGGACTGAATAGCCTTAGAAGAATCGTTATGTATTTGAATTTTAAGGCCACTGGTGTTTCACCTGCACACAAATATTTAAAGTTAAATCAAGTTGATATAGATGAATAGTCACCCCAAACAAATCAAATTACATTACGTAAACTGGTTAGAAAACGACTGGCAGAACCTAAACGAGGCTTTCGGTAAAGAATGGTCTGATGTGCGCCATCAGGATTCGGCTTATCATACTGGTACTACCGATGAAAGGGTAAACGCGTATGGAGATTTTATTAATCGCTGTTCCGTTATGGTTCATCAACCTGGACCATACTGCGCATTCCGGCCTGAAGATAGATCGGTTTCAACTTCAAAAGACATGTTAGAAGTAATAAGAGAGTTTTTCGATGAGTGATAATCCCACAATTTCACAACGAATTAGAGCCTTACTAAATAAGGTTATCAAGGGCAAATTTACAAATGCTATGATAGAGGCGCTTGCCGTTGGTGATGGATATAATGACCAAAATATTATCGCCCTCAAAGATAATTTATTCATTGCTACAGCCGAGAAACGCTTTCTCGATAAACTCCTAGCTGCTAAGGGCATCATCCGTCCGCCTGGCGTTGGTATCGATGACGATAGTTTTCGCGACCTGGCTGTCTCTATTACGACAAATCAATTAGTAGCAAATATTTTCTTCGAAGTCCTTGAATTGTTTTATGGTGAAGATGCCGTTAAGTCTAATGTGTTGGCCGTTATTGAAGAACCTTATCCCCTCGAAGACGGTATGGATATTTTCATTAAGCAGGACGGTAATGATACGCCTCTCAGAGTTGAGTTTAAGGCTGCAGATTTCCAAAACATCGCTACGGCTACTTCGATCGAAATTGGTTCAATAATTTCTCGTGAAGCTATCAAGGCTAACTACACACTTTACGCCACTGATTTCTTAGATGCTGCTGCTGGTAAAACTTACGTACAACTATTCTCAGGTACACGCGGACCAAAGTCTGCAATCACGGTTACTGGTGGATCTGCACAGAATATTTTCCGTTTTCCAACATTGAAGCCGACTACACAGATGGCTACCACTCAGTTTACGGTCACTGTAGAGGGTGGATCTTTAAGATATACGTGGACTGCAGGTAGTGATCCGGGATTACAAAACGTTGAGGTGGGTGATTATGTAAATATTAAATCCCCTCCGTTCCCCGTGAACCAAGAAGGTAGTTTTACGATTACCGCTATTGTTCCAGATACTGTTGGTCTTGGATATTTTGAAGTAAGGAATCCAATAGTTCAAACCGGAGGCGTCGTAAATCTTGCAGACCCGGATGACTTAAGATTTTTCGCACCTAAACGAAATACACTCAATGATCTCACTCGCTTTGCTACTATGTATGAAGTTAATCCATATGAAACGGTTGTATTTTTGCCAGCCACAACTAAAATTGTAAAACGTATCTTGAAGGGCGGGTGGCACATTCACGAGGATGCTACTGATCAGGGTTATTTAGGTGCTTATTTATTTAACCCCAAGTCTGGATTCCCAATCAGCAAAACATCTGTACCGCTCAATCAAGTAATTAATGCTGGTCAAGTATATAGCGTAATTTCTACAAACGGTTCGTCAACTGAATTTCCAGATCAAATTGGATTTTTGGTATTCGACTTTGGAACTTCCAATCAAGAAGGTCCGATCAGATACCTTGGACGGCCATCGAACAACACTTTGCTGCTTGACGCATCATACACTTTTAAGAAGACACATGCAGTAAATGCTGATATAACATTGGTGACGAGCACAAAACCATTTCAACCGAGGGTTGATGGCAGAGACTATGCCACTTACTTAACCGGTACGACTAAAGGCCGCATTGAAGCTGAAAATCTTTCGAATAGGCTGGTCGCAGCTGGTATTTTTCTCAATATTTTGATAGTATATCCAGGGGGACCTGGACTAAATGACATTACTCAGGTGTATGCAGGAGATCAGACATAACCCTTGACATAAATGAAAGGATAATGGATACTGCAGCACTCAATTAACCATATATTTGGAGACTACAGTGATCTATTTTATACAAACTGAAGATGGTCCGATAAAAATCGGATACACTACTTCTGTAAAAAAACGAATGAATACTTTACAAACATCATCACCTAAAAAACTTACATTGCTTGCGGAAATGCAAGGCAGTAGAACCTTTGAACGAGAAATTCACAATAAATTCCATCATATCAAAATGACCGGAGAATGGTTTCGACCAGAGCAAGAATTAATGAATTTTATTCAAGACCTTAAGGGGACCGCAACCGCTACTGGCGAACGCAAAATAGTGCTACTTCCTAATTTAGCCCGACAAATGGTGAACATGGGAGAAAACATTAAACTTGCAAGACTTAGACGAAATCTTTCCGCTGCAATGATTGCCGAACGCGCCGATATAACTCGAACAACCCTGAGATCTATAGAGCGAGGTGATGCCAGTGTTTCTATTGGTAACATTGCCAAAGTATTATTCACCCTTGGACTTTCAGAAGATTTGGAAAAATTAGGGTCTGACGATATACTTGGTAGAAAACTTCAAGATATCGGATTAAGTAGAAAAAGAATCTCTAGTAAGTAAGGGGATTTTTGGTAAAAAGAGTGACTGAATGGGTAGTTTGTGGTAAAAAGAGTGACTGAATGGGTAGTTTGTGGTAAAAAATCAATGCGGGGAAGAGCACCGGGCGCTCGTTGGCCTCATAAGCCAAAGAGAAGGTTGGTTCGATTCCACCCTCCACAACCAATTTTACACAAAATCCCAACATCTAACATAAAAGGTGACACAAGGTTTATGAAACCATATGGATACAAAAAACTCAAAAATCCTCCAGGTGATGGATGCTTCCTCTGCACACGGGCACGTAAGACTACCAAAACTGCTGCTCGACAAAAAGCTCGAACAGAGGCTCGTCGTCACATGGCTCTTTCAAAGGTCTTGGACGATGATGAGGACCGGAATTAAGATCGGCAAAATGAAAGATTACAGAGTTAAATTCCAAGCTGAATACAGGAGTTTGGATGTCAAACCAAAGAAGCGAAATCGCAAGTATATTGAAGGCTCAAATCGCGTAAAAGCCAAGAAACAAATTAAGAAAGAGTTAGACAGGGAAGATAAATGAGTCAAGTAGACATAATTGTAGGTGCAGCGGTAAGGTTGCTCGTCAACGGCAAGGTCATTGGCGTAGGTACCTCTGTATCTATTCAACGAGATCAGGGCGTTAAGCCGATCTTTGGTATTGATACCCCTGTCGCACAAGAAATTGCAATTACTGGCCCCTACACAGTTCGCGGTCAGATAACCGGGCTTCGCACGAGAACTACAGCTGGTTTTGATGGCTTGCAGGTTATAAACGCATCAACCTTATCAGATTACTTTAATCAAAAATATTGCACACTTGAGCTTGTAGACCGTAAGACTAATATAGTGTTTGCCAAGGTAAGTAAGGTCATATTCAATTCAGATACTATGCAGGTGAATGCCCGTACTGTTGTAACAATTACGGCCAGCTTTATAGGCACCTATCTAACAAACGAACTAAGTCAAAAGAGTGGTAAGTAAGGTTCAGACGGTGATCAGAGGATTCTTTAATCAAATCGCTAGCTTAGGTCAAAAACTTAATAATCTACTATCCCCTCCTTTCAAATCACTCTTTGAATCCCAATAATTAAAGGTACCCATGTCCGTCAAGCAAAGATTTAACTGGCTCGATAATATGCGCGTAGACAAGCCGCATTTAAAATCGGTAGACGACTCCGTTCTATTTGATTTTAAGTCCTTGTTACAGGGCTTTATCTCCGATACTCCATATATTCTTAGAGGCTTTGATATCAACAATCCAGGTGCTGCCATTAACGGCAATGCCTCGAATCTTCAGGTTATTGTCGATACCGCAAATATTTGGATGCCATCCGAAGCTGATGGGGCATTTCTCAGGGTTGTAACTGGTCAAGCTAATGAGACCTTAAGTTCTGCAAATGTTAACGTAAGCGGATCTTTCACGGCCTCCGCAATCAATTATGTTTCTGTAAAGTTTACCAGGGCTACCGATCCAACCACTAATGATCTCGTTGCCTTCTGGGATGTGGATGCAGAAGTAGAATTTACAAAAACAGTTCCGCTCGGTCTTGTACTTAATTATCAATTTGTAATTAATACGGCTGGATTCAGCACAAATTCTCCGATCGCTATTATAAGCACTGATGCCTCAAATAATGTCACTTCGATATCCAATGCAAAAAATTCAATGTTCCGTTTGGGCAAAGGCGGATCTTCTCCAAGTTCTTCATATAACTGGGCTTACCCGGTAGCTACTGAGAACCCTCTCACTTTAACTGCCTCTGGCGGCCCTAATCCATATTCTGGCGGCGACTGGGAAATCAAAGACTTCAAGTCCTGGATGGACGCAGTAATGACCGAAATTAAAGCCATGAAAGGTTCTGCCTTTTGGTACTCGGCTGGATCATCTGCCCTACCAGGAGTTAATCTCCCCGACTCATGGTTTGATGCGAACGGCTCAAATCTTACTGGTGTTGGTGAATATCAACATGACGATGCAATTGCCGGTAAGCTTACCTGGACATCAAACGTATACCTTAGATCAGTTATCGGACCTTTAACTTACACAATTCCCGCAAATAACGTCACGCTTAGTGATACTCAGGTTGCATATATCCAACTTATTCGTAATCAAGATTTCCAACCGGCCAATACATTCACATTCACCAACGGATCTGCAATTGTTTCAGCTACTGCAAATGTTACTGGTATCGTTGCTGGCGATTGGATTAAATTCGACGCACACGACCTTGGTAAGTGGGCAAAAGTTTTAACTGTTGTAACAAATACAGTTACACTCACCGCAGTTTATACTGGAGCTAATGCTATTGGCAAAGCCCTGAGAGCACAAGGTTCTTATACGATGTCCTTTGCAAGTCCGACCTCTGTCCCTGCAGACGCAAACGTTTATTGGATTGCAAGGCGAGACGATAACGCAGTTACCTCCTCTACTATTGAAACAATTGCAAACTCAGGTGCTACTCGCACGAGCAATATTGCCACTATTAAGACTACCGCTGCACATAACTTAGTTGAAGGACAAACGGTCAGTGTTTCTGGAGTTTCAGACACCTCATTCAATGGAATATTTGATATATTATCAACCCCAACCGCAACTACATTCACATATACCAATCCAGGTTCAGATGTAGGATTAACTACAGCTGGCGGTGGATCTGTTAGTGTTCGAGCAAAAATTTATCTACGCGCACTTGGAGAGTTGATCCAAGGCGAACAGCGTCAAATCGATGATAGTATTAGTGAAGATCTTTTAGAGGCAATAGGTCTATCTAGCGAAACATCAATGCCAAACTATGCTTCATTTTCTTCTGGATCACTTAATCTTCCAAACTATAATACTGTAGCGAACGAATCAATTGTAGTTAGGGTTGCAAAACTTACAGCGATGCTTGCGGATATTCAACAAAACTACAATGTCTCTATTGATCCAGGATTATTTACTTGGAGTGGAACGGATATCACCATCACATCAGCAAAACTTAGTATCCCAGGTACAACTATTGGCGCGGCTGCAGTTACAATTAACAATCTTGCCTCTACGGCTCTGGCCGATGGCGAATGTCTATATGTTGACATCAGCCGAACGGTTGGTGCGGCTTTGACACTTTCATCTCCAACCGCATTAACCCTATTAACTCCATGGCAACAAAGACTTGTTGTTGCACGCAGAATTGGTTCTGACATCTTAGCGAGGGCTTCGTAATGAGTAAGATCTTATCGGGTTCTAAAGTACAGAATCCTACAGACCTTTTGCAGGGTTCCGCAGTTGATCAGTTAATTGATCGCGGCGCACAAATGTATTCAGACCAGCAAGCTACCTTCACTGGTACTGGCATTCTGTTTACCCGTCCAATGTCTGTTAGATTCCAAGATGAAGCTGGTAAATACCACTCAAACACAATCAGATTCGATGTTGTTGATCTATTCCAGGCAATACCGGGCACAATTCCATTAGCTGACAAACAGTCAATCGTTTGTAGACTAGACAGAACGACTACAAACACAAAATCAATCCTCACTGCCGTCCGTGTATCGAACATCACAACCTTCACAACTACTGTTGTGCATGGATTACAGCTTGGTGACATACTTACGGTCAGTGGCATGACCAGCTCGACCTTCAATGGTACGTTCAAAGTCCTGACCATGCCCACCACTTCTTCATTCACAGTTATAAATGTTGGTGCGAACGATACATCAACAATCAATGGCTCTTTACTTTCACGTAACGTAATATTGACCGCTGCAGCATATTCACCTACCGAGCCAAACTTAGCCGCTGGTACATATTCAGTCGTCAACACCGAAGATCTCAAAGATATCTTCTTACAAGAAAAAGACATCGTAATTCTCTTCCGAAGAGAAGATACAACTGATCTATTGCCGGTTGTTATGTTGCCACTTCACAAGCAATTATTGGAAGCTGGTCAAACAGTATTCCTTGGTGCTTCTGGATCAGGCGGTGGTGCAGGCGATAGCCTCCAAGCTGACATGAAACGTCGATTGGGTCTTAGCACCTACGAATCTCTTCACGTTAATGACATTGAAATCCGTAAAGACGTTCGAATTGATCTTCCAAATTCTACCGGCGCGTATTCTCCTGCAGATAAAGCATTCAAATTCACATCTATTGGCCAAACAATGCGCTCGTATGAGATGCTTGATCCTGAATTTCTCTCAAAAGGTATCGATCTTCAAAAGGTTGAGTTCACTCATCGTTGGAAGCCAATATATCTTATAGTTGATTCAATTGCCAACTCTGGTGCTGTTCGTACTACAAATATTGCCACTATCAAAACTACCACTGCCCATGGATATATTCCCGGCCAATCAGTTGTCGTTGCCAATGTAAGCGATGCTTCATTCGATGGAACATGGGTAATTGCCACAACTCCGACAGGAACTTCATTCACATACGCAAATACTGGTGTTGATGTCGCTGCAGCTACTGCTGGAAGCGGGACAGTCAATGCAGTACAAGCCGCAACGTATCAAGCAACTCGCGATGGCGTTGAATTCCAAACAGTTTCTTTGACTCAGATCGGCAAAACCGATACTCACGTTGGAACACACACATTCACTGAAGAAGTTACACCTCAAACACTCCAAACATATGATGTAAGTAATGCAAATATCAACAATATACTCAATGATTCAGCCGCGATATCTCGTGCCCAAAAATTTGCCGTTACACACACAGAGACAGCACGGTTTTTAACGCTTTATTTGAACAAATTGGAATCAGCCGGTAACTTAACCGGACATTTCTATGTTCGCGTCGTTCGAGATGATGCAGGACTCCCATCTACAGATCCAAATGACATCGTAAAAGAATCAATCAGCTACGACATCGACACTCTCGCTACCGGCAACATCTCAGTTGTTGTAGACGTAAGTCTCTGCACATTGGTTGCTGGCACTTACTGGTGGGAAATCATACCAGACGCTGAATATCAATCATCCTACCTTGGTGGAACTCGCGAACTTCGCGTTCGTGGCGATACCACTCCTAGTACGTATGATGGTGCTCAACAAAACCTTGCTGGAGTCTGGTCTTTAACTGCCAGTAATGCAAATACATATCTATTGACTGGCCGTTTATTGACCATGAAATTCCAAGTTACGGCTTCGGCTGCGAACTTGTTGTCAATTGGATACGGAGCTTTGTTCGAACCGCTTGTCGGAACTACACAGACTCTCTATCCAAAAGAAGTTCAACGCTTCACATTTAGTGGAGATGAGAATCGAGTATTGTTTACGCTTGGATTCTTACCTGACCCTGATCTTTTAGTGGTTTATGACCCCAAGAGAGGTCAATCTTACGTTGTCGATGATGATGTATTTAGAATCGTAGGCTTTAACGTAACATTTGAGCCTAATACTTTTGATTTCCCAGGTGAAGAAATCAAGCTGGTCTTTAGTCAGATTGTTGGACAAGGTTTCGATAACTCAGATCAAAATGCAAACGCAATCGCAGAGATCAACAGTAATTTGATTGATCTTGGCGAAGAGTTAGCGGCGTTGTCTAATTCAATGATTTTGCCGAAGATCCCAGCTCCGTTCACATCTATCCAGAATCGTGTTTTGATGGTGGATCTTACACAGGATCTTAAATCGAAACTTGCACCTCAGAGATTCCACGCTCAGCAACTGGTACTTATGCCTAACGAGCTTGGTCCTAACGGTGAAGCCGTATGGGGATTAGCTAACGATAAATTTGGTCAAGTTCGATTCGTCGGTACTTGGACTATGATTGCGAGCACAGAAGGATGCCATCCTCTCGGTGCTACGGCTGGTGATTACGTAGAAATTTCATTTGCTGGAACTGGAATGAACTGTTTGGCGATTGGACAATCTCCTCGTGACGTTCGAGCATCCGTTGATGGAGGAGCGCCTGGCGTAAATATATTCAGCTTATCAAGCTCTGTTCTCCTTAGTCGAAACTATTCATCAAACGAAGTAAATCCAGTCACAACAGGCCTCACATATGGAATGCACACAGTAAAATTGACAGTCACAACAGCAAACTTCCACTTCATGGGATTTGAATCGTTCACATCAGAATCAACAGGCCTTATCCGAATCAATCCAGGATCTCAATATAATAAGGGAAAGAAAAGAACTTTAGCTTCACAATTCACTACGGCATACAACGCAAGCTTCGACTCTGGAGTCTTAGCTGCTCGCGGTGGTAGGGTTGCAATCTTTCAAAAATTAGATGGTTCGTTTGGTAAATATGTTCAGCCGACCGATGAAACGTCTCAATTTATCAATGATGCAACTAATCCAACAGATCACGCTAATGAAGAAGTTGCAAGAATTTACAATTTCAGAGAGTTTGGGTATGGACTTTCTACTGACTTTCAAACCTTAACAGGAACTATAGCCGACAAATCCATGATCCTTGACGATGGCGTCACTAGTTTAGTGTGCAATGATTGTAATACAGACCAAGTCGGTGTTAAGGACGCATTGGTAAATGCTCAAGCAGCCGGTTCATTCTGGACATTCACATGGGTTGGAACAGGAATCGATATATTTAATGCTCACACGCTTGTACCTTCAGTAAACTTTCCAGTTTTAACTCTTGATGGAACACAAATCGTATCTGGAGGCACAAACAGATTCACTGCTAATAGCTGGCAAAGAATTGCATCTGGTCTTCCATACGGAACACACACATTAAAAATGGCTCAGGCTGTTGGTGGTACAGGATTCAGAGTTTCTGACTTTAAAGTTTATAGACCAATGACTCCGGCTGCTCCAGCTAATGCAATTATCACTGATATATATGACATTCCAGCTACATACGTAGGAACTGGGATAACTGGAACAACAAACGCCGCTAACATTCAAGTCGCGACAGGCGTCATCTCTAAAGCCGCAACTCGCGAACATGTTTTTGTTGGGGCTTGGCTGATAGATTCACCACCAGACCCAACACTGTTTTCTCAATCTATTGGTGGTGGTACTGATTATCGAACTAATTTCTGGGGAATAGGTTTCGTGATTCACCTTTCAGACTCAAGTGCTGGAACATATGACTACACCGTATCTATCGATGGAGTTCTTAATGCAACAGGCGTTGCTAGATCTAACTCATCAAACCTTGGTGGTGGATCTTACCGCGTAACTTCAGTGGTGGGCGCACAACCAGCTCGTGTTGAGTTTACCGGACTGTCGATGAATAAACATACAATAATCGTTACTAAAACTGCAGGTGCGGGTACATTTAGACTTCAAGCTATGCACTTGATCATGCCGATCTATTCTCATCAAAACTCTGGACCAAATGTTTACCAAAACATGTTGACAGTTGGGTCTAGTGGTATGACTGACATGAGAAAATTTACTCCTGCAGATGATCCAGACAAAGCGGAATTCTCAAAAGCTAGCGGTATCACTTCTGCCCCTACGACAACATCAACATCATATGTGCCCTTATTCGAATGTTCAAATGCTATCTACACCACAAAAAGAAAATTAAGAGTAAAGTTCCAAAGCCCGTTTACTACCAACGCAGGCAACCAAGACGTATCAGCGGCCATATATTTAGACGGCATAAGGGTTGCCGAAGTGAACGCTACAACCCCATCGGCAACCTATAACTTTGAGCTGTCTATGAATCAGACCTTCCCAATAGCTCCTGGATTCCATCAAGTTTTTATATTTTGGAAGACTAATGCCGGTACAGCAACGGCATCTGGAAACACTGCAGCTACAAGACTCATTGAGCTTGAGGGGGTTGACTAATGGCAACACAAATCACCTCACAAAATAGAGATCAAAGGCTTGGACAGCTTACTCATTCGGCTGGCAATATAGTTCTTGCCGCTTCAACAATTCATATTGGAGCACTGCAATATACAACAGATACGAGCAAATCGGTTGCGCTTCCATCTTTGATCGCTAATACAAGATATCAAGTGTACGCAGTAGACAACGGTGCAAGCGACGTTGCTTTGGTGATCTCAACAAACGAAAACTCAGTTGGTCCTGCTAGCTACAACAAATGGAAGCTGGTTGGTTCACTTTATGCCGGAGCGACAGCATTTGGTAGTTTTGCTAATATTAAAGGATCGCCACGAACAGAGAGCATAGCATATACTCCACCATTGACAGGATTGACTGGACCAACTGGAATTGTATTTTTTTGGCGAAGGGATGGTAAAAGAATATATGTATGGGGAACCGTTGATAGCGTAGGTACAGTGACCGCCACTGATGCTAGAGTTGACCTTCCTACAAATTTAATTGTCGATACTATAAATTTGGATACCGGAAAAACTCCAATTGGCCATGTGACAAGAACTAGCAACGCTGCGGCTACAGCCATATTGAATGATGGTCTTATATTTTGGAATACCACCTATACCAATGCTATGTCTCTCGGAAGGTTAAACCAAGGCGCTGGGAATACTAACATAATTCAAGCCGGATGGGATACCTTTACCTCTTCTAGTTTTGGATTAATTGTAACAGCGTCAGCGGGACTACCAATTACAGGCTGGTCCAACACTCCAATAGAGGATTTATAATATGTCAGCAGGAATGACAGGCAACAGAAACGACAATATTAAGAGAAGCGATCTATTCGCTGACTCTCTTATTCCATCTGTTGGATTCAAAAACATTGAATGGAAACACCAGGCGACTGATGGTCAAACTGTCATTGATACCACTTCTTTGACTGCTCCTCCAATTGCTACGGCGAATGGATTCTTACAGCCAACGCTTTCTGATCTCGCTTCTGTAAATATGAAGCAGTTTCGAAAGAATCTTACACTCATAAGCTCTACTGGTAAAACACTTACCGACTATGTTGACTACAGGGTAACGGATTCCCACACACTTGTTCTTTCTTCACCTGCAATCGAAGGTGAGATCTTCACTGGTCGCATCGAAGCCAATCCACGGAATGGAACGGCAATGCTCGATGCAAGGCCTTTGGTTTTCACTGGAACATTGGCCGCTGGCAATACAGATTTCAACATTGGACCTTACCAAATCGGAGCTTATCTTAACTTCCAACACGGTACAGTAATGATTTTCATTGAGAATCAATTGGCTTATCGTAACGATAACAACCAAGCACCCGGCGCTGGCATTAATGGGGATTATCAAGAAATAGCAAATATCATCAGATTCAATACTGCAGATCTTTCAAAGGATCGCAGCGTGTCAGTGATCTCTATTGGTGCATTGGTTGAATCTCCAGATGGGAGTCAACTCGCAATGCTGGATAGTCTAGCTGGACAGATGGATAAAATCATCGAAGTCTTGGCGGCTGTCAGTGGTCAACCGGAATCTTATTTCCAAGCTGCACCAAATCAAGCGGATCTGAAAGCTTTTGGCGATAGAGTTCTGACTCTTGAGAGAATTTATGACGTTAGCGTTCCAACTCTTACAAATTGGGCTTCAGTGACAATGACACACAATTGGGGAGCTAATGCAACCTTGACTGCTCTTCGTAGACAAGTTGGGGACTCATATGAATATGAGTGTAAAATTTTACTTAGTGGGGCACCAACTGCAGTACAGTTGTCTGTTATATTACCTTCTGGTGATGTAATTGATACGTCAAAAATTACAGAATTAACTGGCACTGGTTCGGTATTAGGTATTGCTAATTGTCGAGATGCTGGAACTGAAATTTATGGACCTGCAATAGTAAACTATGAATCGACAACTACGGTATATCTCCAAACTGGAGAAGCTACGGCTGGGCAGTTAGATAACGTAAGCAGCTCGGTTCCTTTTGCCTGGAATACATCAGACACGTTAAATTTTACTTTCAGAGCCCCAATTATTGGATTGACTGCAACTCAAACTATTAGACAGATTTTAGGATTATAAGATGGCAGGCGCACGAAGACAATCAAATGATGAAATAGAAACAAGGTTGAATGATCTTGAGTCTATCTCTGGAGAGAATTTATCAGCCTTAAGACAATATTCTATAACCGTTACCGGAGGTTCGAGCTGGGCCACAACTAGGGCTGTGGCAGTTCCCTACAAAACTATAGATGGGACTTGGAGAATTAGAATCAATGTTGCGGGAGTTACCACTACCACAACAACGCTCACTTTGACAATTACTGGAATAGTATTTAAAACGGGGTTCTCTCAAGCTCTGGCTGGTTCTTCAGATAATTTTCAAGGTATGAGATGTATTGGCAATGGTGGAACCAATACCATAACCATAGCTTCCGCAACTTCAGATACCCTTTGGTATGTTTCTGGAGATGTTGAACTAAATGCTCAACCAGCGTTTGTTATTTAAGGAATCAATATGGCAAGTAATCAACAACTAACACCAAGACTGAATAGACTGGAACCAAACATCGTTATTGACGGCGGTATGGAGATCTGGCCTGAAGGAACTTCTAGATCCGTAGCCAGTGGCTCCGATCTTTATGGTGCAGTTCTATTTAGAAACGCTAACGACTCATCTTCTGTAACTTTGACAAACTCTCAACAAGACTCTATCCCTGCTGGAACAAACGTACCGTTCTCTAATCAGGTCTCTAAAACCGCTTCAGGAACTCTAGTGCCTGGAACAAGAACCATGCTCAGATATTTTGTTGAAGGATATGACCTGAACAAATTATTGAACCAAGAATTCTCGGTTATTTTCTGGGTTAAGTCTACCGTTGCAGCGAATAGAAGTTTAGTTCTAACAAACGGAACGGCAACACATTCTTTTGTTCAACAGTATAATATTGCATCAGCTAATACTTGGCAGTTACAGGTATTAAAATTTTCTGCATTAAGTTCATGTCCAGGCACCCTTGATAGAGTCAGTGGTTCAGGACTTCAAGTTAGATTTGGCATCGTTAGTGGATCTACTTTCCAAACAAGCACTCTAAATTCTTGGGTTGCTGGGAATTTTAGCTCTGGAACTGGTGAAGACACTACTTGGCTCACGGGCACAACTCACGATTTTAGCATTGCCGGTGTGATGATACTTCCTGGCGACTGGACATCGTTGACGTCTAACGTCTCTTCATATAACTTTCTAAGAGCTGGAAGAAACTTCCAAGATGAACAGTCAATGACACAGAGATATTACGAAAAGAGCTATGATTCAAACTTATCTCCAGGAGCCATAGCAGGAGGTGGATCAACTTATATACTTATAGCCCAACAAGAAACTGCAAATGAGTATAGAATAAGTACGAGATTTAGCGTTAGAAAAAGAGCTGATCCTGTTGTCGTTACCTATGCTCCATCATCTGCCACAGCAAATAGAGTTGAAGGTGCGGTTGTAGAGGTATCGATAGTACAAAGTAAAGGCGAAACTGGCTTCACTGCAGGAAAAGGTCCAGGAACTACACTGGGCAATCAAATAAATTATCAATGGACAGCGGACGCGAGATTTTAATGGAGAATCATAATGGCCAACACTAAATCAAGCATAGCAAATATTGGAGAAATTCTCGGGACTCTTCCGGCGAAGTTCACGTTCCAGAATCCTCCATTAATTGCGGCTCCCAATACAGCCATTACTGACCTATCTGGAAATGCCAGACAATTGCCGGACCCTGCTCAGGCTTTAAGACCTAGTGGCGGTATCGAACGAGTTCTTACTAAACAGCTTCGATTGATTGTTAATGAAAAAGGTCCTAACGGTGAAGCCGTATGGGGAATCAATGGGGATGACAGAATTAGATTCGTCGGTAACTGGAGCGTAACTTCCAGCACTTCCGGTGCATTCATCCATTCTACAACTTCAGGAGATTTCTTCGAAGTAACTTGGTTTGGTACTGGCTTCAATATTCTCACTGCCTATGCAACTATTTCTGCTGCAACAACATATCAGCTAGACGGCGGCTCAGCCGTGGCTCTTTCTGGTCTGTCTGGAACATCAAGTTTCCTTGAAGCTAGAAACTATGCTGTGAATGGAGTTTATCCCACTACTAACTTGGCAACTGTTGGTAGACACACTATTCGTGTCAATTGTCTTGGTGTTCTTAAAATTTATGGAGTAGAACTCCTTGATGAATCAAGCCAAATCAAGATCCCAGCCGGTGAAGCATTTGCTAATGGTAAAAAATATACAAACTCGGCCTTGGCTTCTATCGATTACCTAAGTGGCTTTGATGGAAACCCAGTCTTGAACGGTCGCGGTGGACATGCGGTTATTTATAAACGTCTTAATGGCGTGACTGGCAAAGTTCTTCAGCAAACTGGCTCTCAAGGCAACTTTGGATCTGCGAGTCATTTAGACGAATCCGTACTTCACAGGCCAAACTTTCGAGAATTTGGTGCAAGTAGATCAGATGACTTTTCCACAATCGCCGGTTCATCCACAACAAGAGCTTATGTGCTTGACGACGGGTTAACCACTCTCATCGGTAGTGCGGTATTTGCTAATACTAACTTAGCCACAGAAGGTCTCAGCTTCAACGCTGCGGCGAGCTACTTCACACTTACTTTCGAAGGTACCGGGCTCGACATATTCGTAGCTCTACAGGCCGCTGGCACATTTACGACGAACGTATTAATTGATGGAACGAGCATTGGAAACTTCACTAATACTGATTTAGTCGCTGGGTCATTCAGATATTTGAAGATAGTATCTGGTCTTCCATATGGAACCCACACAGCAAAATTTGTCTCTACCGCTCAGACCCAAAACAATATTATTAATCACTTCGTGATCTATGGACCTAAAAAGCCAACGATTCCTGCTGATGCAATTGAATTGAAAAGCTATTATCTCACTTCTACTTTTGTAGCCAACACTGTAGGCTCACCGTCAACCACAAGCTTGGATACAATTTCCCAAGGCATAATGAGAAAACAGGGCCAACGAGAGATCGTTTACAACGGCACATGGTCTATCGGTTCTGTTGACGCAACCTTCCCTAATGGATATTCTATTTCATCTACGACCGTAGGAAACTATGTAGAGTACACATTTTGGGGAATCGGATTTGATCTTAGAATGTTCATGTCTACTGCTGGAACTGGTAACGTACAACTCCTACTTGATGGAGTCGCTACTAACTTTTCAGGATTCACTACGACTTTTGCTGGTCCCGCTGGTACAAGTTTTACAAATACCACGGGTCTTATCGATGGATCGGCTTCGGCTGGTTCTGGATTCGCGTCTACAACGGTCAATGGACTTACACTTGGTAAACACACTCTTAGGGCTACAATTTTGACAACGGGTATGAATATGGTTGCTTTTGATGTAATATCTCCTATTCATTTTCCAAATACTAAAATCGGCTCTTTAGCAATGAGTCCTGGAATCCAATTAGCCTCTGATTCAGGGGCCGTGGCGGATGTAGACTTAAGTAAAGCAAAGGCGTGGATTGTTTTTGATGGTACGAATGGCGTTATTTTCGCTTCAATGAATGTAAGCGCCATGCTAAGAACGACTACTGGTACTTATCGGGTTTACTTCCAAAAACCATTTAAGAATAAGGATTACGTTGCTGTAGGTGCGGCTCAAGCAGGTACTGATAAGTTGGTGCATTTTGGAACTCCATTCGCCGATTCTATTACGGTATTAAATATAGCTGGTGGACCAACTGAGGATAATACTCGTATATCCGCTGCATTTTTTGGTGAGCTTGAGGGTGAGGAATAATGAAACAACATAAGCTTAAAAGACCTGATGGGTCTATCTCAATTTTGAACTGTGACAATGATCCTTCTATGTTTATTCCAGAAGGTTGGGAATTACTCCCTGATCAAGATCTTCCTGCCGGTCACATCGACGCTATGGAGGCCGATGAAAATGGCTCTATTTCTTTATCATTGTCGAAACTACGAACCCTTAAAGTAAATGAGATTCGTGCAAGGCGCGATCAATGGCTTAAAAAGTCCGATGAGGCTTGGGTTGAATTGAAATCAAAAGGCCAATCTACTGCCGATATCGAAGAAGATAAGGATGAGCTTCGCGCACTTCCACAACTGGCATCTGACGAACTTGCTGATCTCGATACTAAAGAAGAAATTGAAGCGTATGATGCATTTGAGATGCTCGCTATGTCTAGGAGTTACGAATGAAACGCTGGCTAACAATTAACATGAACACTTCTGAAATCGCTCACAGTCATAACTCTGAAGACAAGCCTACATGGGTTGGAAACTTCTCTGAGTCATATTATAAAGTCGTAGAAGCTCCTTCAGATATCCTTGAGTCAGAGCTTTCTGTCGCCGTTGAAGATGGAGAGATTTCTTTTAGCACTAATAGCCCACTCAAAGCAATAAGGGTTCAATCGGAGCGCGATGCTAAGCTTGACCAAATCAGAGCATTAAGGGATCAGAAACTTTCAGAAGCTGACGTTATGGTCAATGAGCTAGTCCTTGAGATTCGCGCTGATAAAGTAGCTGTTAAAGATTACAGACAAGCATTGCTCGATTACACGAATATTTACAAGAAATTGGACGGACATGCCCGTGCTTCTATCGATAATGTCGATTTAGAAGATCTTGAGTGGCCCACAGAGCCATAATCCAAAATGATAAAAAAAGAATGTTCAAAACATTTTAGCGATATGAGTAAGCACAACAGGAATTTCGTATTTCCAGTTTGTACCCTTTCTCTTATTGCATTCCTGGCTTTTTTAGCCATCGTCTTAATGTAAGTATATATGCAGAGATCTTGTCCGATATGTATTTCTTACATGCTGTCTCATCCGGCCTTAAAGGGATGGACCAAATGTGTGACCTGCGGCTATTGCATGGACAAAGATGGAAAAAATAAACAGTACTCTAACGGATACGACAAAGGAGAACAAAATGAAAGAACAAAAGAATGCACCGAAGCTGACGATAAAAAACCGTCCAGGAATGGAAGATAGAATTACTACCGGCGCTAATACTAAGGTATCTTGATGATAACCATCAATGAGTTACTTAAGGGGAAAAAATTAGAGGATCAATCTACTGCAATTCAAACAAATTTGAAGGATCTTTTGATCAAAATTAATAAAGTTCGAACCAAGAGGGACCTACCAATGACAATCACGTCTGGACTCCGTACTGTGGATGACCATTTAAGAATCTACGAGGATCTTGCGAAACAAAGAAAGGTGCCATTTGATAAATCTAAAGTGCCCATGCAGTCAAAACATCTTTATGGTCAAGCTGTGGATATTTCCGATCCAGACGGCTCCTTATTCCAGTGGACTAAAGATAATGAAAAATTTTTAACTGAGGTGGGGCTTTGGATGGAAGAAAAGGACGATCAACCTCGTGTTCATTTTCAAATCGTTCCTCCTAAATCAGGAAAGCGTTGGTTTTATCCTTGAACGAATTTTATGTTTATGGACATTATAGGAATGATACCAATCAATTATTTTATGTTGGTAAGGGGAAAGATCGCCGGGCTTACGCGAAAAAAAACCGCAATAAGCACTGGACCCTTATAGCCGATAAATATGGCTATACCGTGTATTTTTTCTACAAGGATCTTTCCGAGAAGGAAGCTTATGATTTAGAGAAAGCTGTTATTGCAGATACCGCGCCAGAAGCCAATTATGCTCCTGGCGGACCTATTTGTGGTACTTGTATAAAGGGATTCCTCGGCAAAAAACACACTGAAGAGCATAAGCTTTATATGTCAAATCTTTACAAGGGTAGACAAATGCGTAAAATGGATGAATCTTATAAAAAACAACTAAAGGCTGCCGGTATGAAACGGGCTAAAAAAGTTTTGGATTCTAATTCACAAACAGTCTATGAAAGTATTCGTGAATGCTCTAGGGGGGTTGGCATAAGCAAAAGTGGTATAATTTCTATGATTAAGCGCGATTTTCGCTTTAAAGTTGTATGATACCGTCGCCTGAGTTTTGGTTGGCAGTATCGCCACTTATTTTTGCAATAATCGTTGGACTATTTCTGACCAATCACAATCTTAAAGTGGCACACAGAGAAAGAGAAGAAAGAATCGCTAGACGCAAGGCCAAGAAAAAGATCATTTTAGCAATTCCTCCGAAGAAGCTTCTGGATACCTAGGAACTCCGTCAGGTTTAATATACCTGATTCCAGTAAAAACAGCTAATTGAACTACAGTTTGTTGTGGTTGATCTTCTGCAAATGGAGGTTCTTGAATATAACAATCTCTTCTCCATTCAAGATCGATTTTGGTATTTTCTTCAAAAAGCGGATGTTCAAAATTCAGCACATATACACGAGCAAGGCCTATTGCGCCGACTTCAAACGTACTAATATATTTCGCACCCTCTGGCATAATTTTTAGTATCAAGTTAGTGACACGATAGTTCATCTCTTCATTGCTGGCATCTTTTCCTCTGATCGCCATCCATTGATAACTAATTCTATGTTCGAAATAGACTCTTCCCATAAAATCTCCAAAGTCTAATCACGTTTAGTTTTGTCATTTGCCTCTAATTTCAGTGATATATCTAAACTTACCTCAATGTTCCAGTCGGTATTGCAGTATTTTTTTGGACCCTCATATTCATTTTCACAATAAAAATATATTTTAGTTGGGGTACTTATTCTCGGATATGATAAATATTCTTTACCCATATCTTTTTTATGTAGTATGCCGCATCTTGGACAGTTAGATTCAAGAACTATACCTGGCAAATAAAACCGCTTTACGTCAACAATACCTTCACATTTACCATTAAGTTTTGTCATTATTCTTCTCTGTAACTTCAGGCGATTGAGCAATATCTTCGACCAGATCTGCTGGTAGGGGCCGCGTAATCGATTCGATCACAAAATTGGTCAGTTCTTCCAGTGCCTCTTTATTGGGTATTTTTGGGTATACAATTGGGCCATTACCCTCGTTCTTGATGTACGAAACAGTTCTGTTAGGATTTGGAGGAATGACCTGAACTGCAGTTGTGAAGGGCGGCGGCACATAAGCCGGTTGCTGGCCTGTATGACATTTCTCTGCCTGGATAAGCGTATCGTAAACCGTTAGGCATTCAGGGTTGGAACACTTGTATTTCATTAATCCACCACCACAATCTCACGCCATAGAATGTCTACATTCTCACCATCTGGGTTAGGCGCAAACTCACCCATCAACCACTTATCTGAAAAAATCCATTTCGTTTCATCTTGTTTGGGAAGGTTCCGTTTCCAGCGTTTCCCTATAAATGTTCCAGTTGGTAATGTTGTTGAATAGTTTAATAGCGCATCAAAATCCACCTTTGTCATTAAGGCTGTTTTCTCATCCACAATAATTTTGCTTTTGGCTGTGGCAGTCAAATATTCAATATCAAATTTGCCCATCATTTCTTCCCTAATCCATCCCATGGGTCGAGCTTGTCGAGCCGGTTTAGTCTCCAGTCTGGAATTTCCTTGTAGATCTTACTCTTGTCTACTTTACTATTTTTAATGCCCCACATCCACCACGGATTGGGGATGCCCGGAATCTTCAAGTAGACTCGCTTTTCGTTTAAGCGTGCAGCTGCCATGGCACTGCAAAGTGATTTGTGTTTTGTGAACGGCCTGCAACCCTTTCTTATCTCATTGTATAAGACGTAATAAAGTGCCATTTTAAAACCCATCATTCATATGTTCGTCTGTGGCTTCTTGGCAGTAAAAAGCATGGGTTGTTTTACATACCTGACACATCACGTCTTCACTTAACATCCATCCGACCTTGATGCCCGTGCTGCAAGCGTACCCACTATGAACCATTTTATTAAGCGGATGTTGACAGGTTTTTTTCAATTGCTTCTTTTTCTGTTTAAGTTTTTTAGTCAAGGTTTTTATTTCAATTGCAGCTAACAATATGTCGTTTTTCAAGTCCCTAACGGCTTTTCTGTTTGAATCGCTGGCCCTTGTAGGAAACTTGCTTTTAAGATATTCAACGGTGTTTTTGTACATCAATACCCTGTAATTATCGCTTTTGACTTCAGCTGACTTGATCAGATAGGGAACAGTGTATCCAAACATACTCACACCTTAATCAGACACTATGGAGGCCATAAGTATAGTCCATAGTGTAAATGTTAAAAACCATATAAAAAAGGTTAATCCGCCGCCAAATAGTAGCATAATGCCGCCTAGGGCGATCCGGCCCATTTCGGTTTCTGGATTAATCCAGTTCCAAAACCCGTAGCCAGCTAGAACCGGCAATGAAGCAATGCTTACAGCTATGAGCGTGACAATCACCGCGAACAATGATTTAATCAAAAACATAAATCCCCTATCGTTCATTTTTTTCATCTACTGTCTCCCGGTCGGTCACCCGGCCACTTTAATCGATCTGGACTTACCTGAATATGAATGCAACTTGTCATTAAGCACAAGAATAGTATAACAAAGATCGCGACACTAAACCAGTCAAAAATAGCATTTTCTGTGAATTTCATTCATCCTTTTTCTTATAGTCACTAAACCACTCAGACATCAAATACGTACATGCTGCCACCTTATGTTCGTGCTTCGGACCCCATGAGCCCATAATAGATTTTAAAGCCCGAATAGCTTTGCCTTTATCCACACCTTCTTTCGATGTGAACTGCTCTGCTCTAATTCCAGTGAAAAACCAATCATTGAACGCCTCATGCCAAATTGTTCCATTCGTCTTCCAAAACTCTTTCGGAATGTCTTCTTTCTTTGGAATATGTTGAGCGGTTGGAAAAGCAATATCGGCATCACTAACTTCAAATATTGGAATCATATTATCCCCTCAATCCTTCAAATAACGGATGGACATAATCATGAAGAAAATTCACTCCGGTCCAGGCTGATACCAGCATAACGAATGCAAGACTTAATGCCAGTATAACAATTGTAGCAACCAACAGATCAAACCCTTTGGAAAGCAATCTTTGGATTCTATCTTTCAGTGGTTCCTTTTTCATAATTTCTCCGCATGCACCCGTAAGCTAACGGCAATATCCTGCAATTCTTCCAAGCTCAGTTCGACAAGTTTTTTGTCTTTTATTTGCTCCACTAAAGCATCAATTCTCCAGCTGCACTTCGTTACTTCTCCTCGCACCATATCTGCAATCTTGTTATTAACAATATATCTGTAAGCATATTCTTTACTCATCTCCACACCCCATTATCCCAACGTTCGTTCCAGATTCTTACTCTTTCTTTAATATAGTCCCTGGTAATTATTTCAGATTCGTATTCTATTGAAGAAAGCAGGCAGGCAGACGAGTCATTATCAAGTTCGTATGGCTCATCCAAAAAAGATAGAAATTCACCAGGCATTACACCTTCTGCCATTGCCCACAAAACAACATAATACATGGCGACGAGTCGCTTACTGTATTCACCTGCCCTTAGTTCGTTGTTTGTGAGAAACTTATAAGTTTCAAGAGATCTATTTGTTAACCTTAATTGTGCGGCCAGCATATGTTGTGGAAGCTCCAGATGTTCTGTTAAGAAATCAATTAGGTCCCTGCCGCTATACCATCCTCTGTCCATATATTCCATAGCTTTGTCTTGAATAAGAAGCCTATTGGCCAGTTCCCGTTCTTTATCGGTAAGCGGTGTGGACTTTAGCGGTCGCGGGAATATATAAGATTTGAGATTAGCGACTTGACGTGTTGCGTCTTTCAGCCAAAATTTGAACCGGAACCATTTTGTTGATTTTATATTAAATACTTTGCCCATAGCATCAAAATCCTCCACGTCTTTTTCTTCTTCAGCGACCTTTTTATACCATTTTGGAGATGCCGAGAATTTAATCATACACTGGAACTTTCCATTCGTTACTATTTGCGATGGCCGACTTAAACTGTATACGTATTTCTACACAAGCCCATCGTTGCTCGGCAGTTTCCCTGGCCGTTCTTCGTTGAACTAGCCATCCAATTTCAGCAAATTTGAGAATTACAATATCATACTTGCCCATTGTCGCCCTTCATCATCAACCCTTTGACTCTTATTTTTAATTCTATATCTGTTTCGCCGCGAAGTCTAGTGATTGCTGTTAATGAGGCAAGCCTATCTAAATCCTTACCCCTTACTCGCATCTTTCTTAACGCCCACCAGAGTATAAGCCAATGTATTGGATTTGCCTTTATATAAGGCCAGGCCTCTTTTAAAACTTCCCATCTCAATCTGAGATTTAGTCTCATGAATAATAACCCCAACTTTTGTTGATGCAGATAACCGGACCTTCAATTATAATTTTTAGGTAATAGGTTCGCGGTATGTGCTTGATTTCGCTTGATAATCCAAAATATTTTTTGATACTGACAGTATCAGGCTCCAGCCTTTTCCTAAAGATCACTCTTTCGCCATCAAACCTATAATCACCATTTGATAGTTCGGTTCCATTTAAAAGTACCTTAATTGATTGATTACCCTTTGTGGAAAGTATTTTAGCTAAACCCTTTACTCTGGCGCGGCAACAAAATTTCCAAACGTGAATATATCTATGAGAAATCGTCCTTTGGCTTTCTATTTCAACTGAAGCACCAATCATTTGAAATTCCCATTCTTGTCAAACCATTTCGGGTGCTTTTTTAAGAGCTTTTTCTTACCCCTGGCGAACCGCTTATGAATCTCTTCATCTGACATATATTTGAACATGCGAGGTTCATTCAGTGGGTGAACCCAGATCTTGAATTCATATTTATGATCGCGAGAATTCCATTCAGCCCGGCCATGCTTTCTGGCAGTACTGCGATTAGTGTAGACTCCTTCGATGTAACTATGGAGATCTTCATCGCCCCAACGGTACATTTGCACGACATATAGCTTGAGCTTTTTGGGCATATTAAAACTCCCCTGTAAACCAATCGTCTACAGGAGTACTTCCACCTTCATTGACGGTAACAAATCCAGACCATTCAAATACCCTATCGTTAATGATTACTCGGTTATTGGAAATTTCTTCGGCATCATATTCTCTAACATCATAGTTTCCCTTCTTGGAATACTGAGATGCTACCGGATTGTTTCCAACACCGGCAAGCAAAAAGAAAGCGATGCGGCGATCGGCATCTTCCTTAGATTCAAAGGGGCCACGGTAATGATTTTCATAGGAACAATATGAGCATCCAGTTCGACATTCAATTAGAAATATTTTCATAACCACTCCATATATTCATTGTATGCTATTGCTGCCTCTTCCAGGGTACTGAACGGCCCATGTAGCTGTTCAACTTCATCGCAATGGTACCAGCCGGGTGGGTATTCTTCAGTTCCTTTGTCCAATAAAACTATTGGTGGAATATGATTCGGCTTATCCCATGGTTTACCGTCTGTATCATAATGTTTAGCACTCATGGTGACCACACTCCACAGATTTTGCAACTACTATCAGATCTGTCATAACTCCTGAAAGTTTCAAACTCATGATCACACATTTTTCGTAGTTTGTCCAATTTTCTCAGGTAAGCATTCACGGCTTTATCGTGTATGACTTTTGCCTTTTCTATTTCCAACTTAATATTAATCACTTTAGCCATTAGATTTCTCCCCGAAAAGGATCGGATGCCACTTATCTACGAACTTTACGAATTTTGATTTGTACTTGTACTCATTATAGTGTTTGGTTTTGGAAGTTATTTGAGATCCATATCCGCCCCAAGCCTTACCGGTTTGGATATATGATTGTTGTTTGTCTTTTTGAATCGAAATTATCTTCAATGGGTCATCCTGGTAAGAAGGTTCTATACCAATTCTAATCGAATCATCATCAATATGAAAGTCAAATCCATCCCAATGCTTGAAATAAAGTTCAATGGCTTCATCGGCAAATTTTTTGGTTGGCAGTTTCGGTCCATTATTGTCTAATAACTCTGGATCTGGGTTACCTAGACCAAAACCAGAAGCAATACGGTGTCTCATTTGATTCGCTCCGGCAAAAGCCAAAGACTGCAAAGTACGAGTGCTACGACAGATCCATTGATTACATCCATAAGGCCTGGCATCGTATGGGCATAATACCAGCCCTGAAAGAAGAGTCCAACAGTGGCTAAGATTTTTATAAACATATTAAACGTCATAAAAGCTTCAATTCTCCAGTAATTTTGTCAACTTCTTCATCTTCAGCCGGGCCAATACCAACGGCTGTAAGCGTTTCTACCCCGTGGAATTCTGTAAGACCGGCATCTTTTATTAGAACGCAAGGTAGTCCGGCAGTTTTGGCTTGATTATATATTTCTACCAGTTCAGCTTCAGAGTTAACTCCGACACAGATTTTTGTTTGACGGCCAATCCAGGCATCTCTCACTTCCTGAGAGGCTTGCAGGTAAGCGTATAGGCATGCATGACTACCCTGAGCAACACATTTGCCCTTTCTCATGTTTAAATCCTTGCGCAACACAATTACTTGTTTCATTCCACTACCTGTCGCACATAGCTATCACACCAGTTGATAGCCTTTTGTTGAGCATCTCTGCCATCCCGTTCACTAAACACTTTTTTTACAGATGGCATAGTTTTATGCATTACTATAAATTCTGAACTACATCCATACGGTTTGCGTTCTGTTTCAAGCTCCCGAACTTGAGCAACTTCATTTTCATAAACAATACCTAGATCATGTGTAGACATATTTCAATTCTCCCCATCATCACAAAAACACTGTTCGCAGTGAACACATTCTCCACAGTCTTCACAAAATTCGCATTCGAAACCTTCTTCTTCGCAATCTCTTTTGTTCATCGAAATCCATTTACCATCTTCACTCTTAACTTCAGTCTTGATGTTGGATTCCTTCATAGCATCCTTCACCTTATCTTCGATAGCAGCAGCCTGCCCAGTTCTTCTGGCTACTTCGGCTCGATGCCAAGCCTTAAACTCTTTAGTGCCAGCCATGCGCTCAAATGCCTTTTTGCGATTCTGATCCTTAGAACGACCCTCTTCGGATTTTCCTACGGCACCGCTAGCAGTATGGGTACACCTAGCACAGTTATCGGTCTTATTCTTCTTTTGACCGCCACTACCGGAACCTCTAAAATAGTCCCACCTGCAGTCTTTAGCCGTAACCGAGAATAGTAATTTCTTACTCATGAAATTCACACCTGTCTTTTTCAAAATGGAACACTATTGAGTCAATCTTGATTTCTTGTATTAGACCAAACCGTTCAGCATTTCTGAAATTGATAGAATATTTCCTGGCCATTGCGACTTGACGGTGTATGGTTTCTCGAAAAGTCTCTAGGCCGTGTGTACATTTATAATTATTACACTGAAAACATACAGGCATTAAATTCAACTCTTCATTGGTACCGCCAAATTCAACTGGAACGACATGGTCTATTTGGAGTCTATCCGGCTTAACCCCACAATAGCCACAGTTGCCGCCGTACTTAGCCTTGATTTTTTCTCTAAGACGCTTTGGAAGGCTAATTCTTTTACTCATAACTTGCTTTCAATAATTTCAAATCTAGATTAATCAAAGCGAAATCTACCGGCATGTTTGGTTTTAAATTAATTTTCAGCGTCTTCCCATCATATGAATGTTCGCCAACCTCACCTAATGATTCGTCAGAGTCCGGTCGTCTTAATTTGTTGTCATCGCCAAGAGTCAGTCCGTGATGAAACATAAAGTACGCTTTTACGAGGGATCTCGAATGCTCTTCTGGAGTTTGAATTATAAATCTATCCTCTAGAGCCTTTTTAAAGGATTCGGAAATTATTCGGGCTGCATCTTTTACATCCATTACATTGCCGTCCTTTGTAATTTGCGTGGCCAACCAAAAATAACAACCACTTGTTTAAGGTAAAAATAGAAGCTGAGGTAGTATCTTTTGTGCATATCACTGATCGTTTGCTCTGGCATTGCCATCATACCAATAGTTCTATAATCATTACCATTCAATTGGAATTCAACAAAATAACGTCTTCCGAATTTCATCAGTTTGGCTTTTTGTAGGGATCTGTTTGCATTTTGGCCGGACATTTTATTTTCGTCATCATACTATCCATGATGTGTTCTTTTTCTTTAGACGGAATGATCCAATGGCCTTTGATCATTCCGAGCATCACATATTCACCATGGTCGATATCGACAAGTTTTTCAATGTAAAGCCCGTTACTGAAGCACTGGCCGACTTCATACTTGAAAGATTTCTTTGATACAGAGTATCCTGTAAGTAGGCCAATCAAAAGAGCCAGTGTGGCTATAATAAATATCTTTATTTCTGCTTTCATCTATTAGGACCTTCTTTGAGTTTTCTTGTCTTAATCCACTCGGCATATTTGAGAAGCCATTTACCAAGTCTTTCAGCCTCTATAGCCTGTCGCTTGTAGGAAACGTCTCCATCAAACAAATATAGATCTTCAAGGATAACCACATCTCTTCTTACAAGCCCATCGCCAGACTCGGCAAACTGTTCAGAGTAAAAATCTTCATGAACTCTTGCTAAGGTGTATTTTCCGTATGTTTCAATACCAAAGCTATCTGGAATAGGTTTAGGTTTTCTTATTGTTTTTGACACTTTAACCCTTTCAGTTTGATTATAGATCCCGTTTCCCTTTATGGTGAATTTACTAAGATCGTCTCTAGTGTAGGTACCTTCATAGTTTGGGGATATCCATCTAACTTTCCAGTATCGTCCATCCACCCGAATGATCTTACCCACCAACATTAGAAATCCTTCCATTTATACTTACAATCCTGACACCAGATCTTGTAGTTCTGCCAGCCGAGCTTACCATCTTTGGTTTCCCAGTATTCACCAGTACGGTGCCAATGGATTAGACAGTGTAGCATCACCTTGATCCAATCAATCATAAAAACCTACTATGTGAACTCACCAATCTTGGACTTACTTTAATTTCGATAGTTTCTTTTTTGAATGTTAATTTGACTTGTTCAACAATTAAATCGGTTCTTAAAACCGAACCGTTTGGGTCAACGACAGAAACGGTTTTACCAATAGAATCCATTAATTGCTTGGTTTGCCCTTCTCCTAGTTTTTTTACATCGGCAGTGAAGTAATTGAACCAGTTAGCCTCAAATAGGCCAAAATGTTGACATTCATTCACAACAAGCATATATCTATTTTTTACTTCTTTACACTTTTTCTTACCCATAATGTAGCTTTTACATCCTCATTTATAAAAAGGCCTACCCATTCTTTTTTCGAAAATCCTCTTGGGTAGAAACTTAAACGATACCCGTCTTGCTTGGCAAAGTCAATGTCTTTCAGGAGCCCAACCTTTTGTTCACCCGGAAGCAGCAGGACCATTCCATTACCTAGCATAATTATACCTTCATAGCTTTTATAATATTTGAAATTGGATTTGCTTTCTGGTTGCGTGGGATCAAATTTAGGATTAAGGCTACCCTTAGGTACATCATCACGATAAAACACCAAGCCCATACACTCCATACCGGTTTCATAGTAAGTTTGTAGAATGCCGGTATATTTGTCATAGTTCTCGCTAAGGGTTTCAAATGTAATAATGGGTCGCGGCTGCCTGCTTTTAGGATAAAGATGTACAAGTTGATGCCAGTAAAGTTTTCCCTCATTGGCCTTGATCCATTCCTTGGCAGGCTTTTTCTTCATAAAAAGCTGTTGGTGATAGCCAGTAAAAACTTCTTCTTTCAGGGTATAATTGACAGCGTATTTATCTAGACGTTTCAAGCCTGCCTCTCATTACCAGTATGAATTTCCTCAAGAACTTTATCCCATGCCTTTTTTTCTTGTTTGTGTTTAAAATACAAAGTCTTATTCAGGAGCCCGGCAAGAAATTTTAAAACCGGATACGAAACGTAAACATCAAACCAAGTTGGAATTATGAAACAGTTGGGTTCTCCTAAGAACACGGCATGTCTCACGTATTGATTTTCATCATCAATGTTAGCCGTAAGTCGGGTAAGTCCATTGAATTGCCAAATCAGAGATTTGTTTGGGTTTAGATCGATGGCCCTTTTAAGTTTTTCAGCATATGGCGTAGCTAGCAATGACTCTAAAGATCCTGGAATTACTTCTTTCGGTTCTTTTAGGGACGGATCGGTGAAAGTTCTGAACTTCATAAACATGTCATCGGTTACATAAAAAAATCCACCGTTCACTTCCCACGAAGAATACAGCCAATGGCTCATGTCATTATAGCCTGGAGAAAAATAAAGTCTTGGTTTTAATCCTAATCTGATCATATTTTCTTCCTATCGCAATGTTTGCAGTATTCGTAAGTTTCCTTAAGGCCGTGATAGGTCACATCTTCGTGATTACAAGTTTGCAAATTATCTAATATGGGACCAAAAGTCACATTGTTAAATGTCCCTATTACCTTGCCCGTGGTTTTATCGACAACAGTCGCAGTAAACATATTGTTTTGTGGAATCTTATCCCAAACTTTATCTACATTAAAGGCCTCATAGTCAAAATGAAAACGCGCCCCTAGATGATCCCATTCGACCGTATATCTATCTTGAGTGTAATCTACTAGATGTATATTTACATTAACAATCCTACCGGTTTTACCAGTATCCTGGGCCTGAAATCTATCGCCGATAATGAACTTCATCATTTATCCCTTGTAAGAATCCGATCAAGCGCATCAAGCAGATTACCTTCACCTTCATCTCTGAAGTCTACTGCGATATCTGGACCTGCACCACGCAAAGTTAATCGAAAGATCTTCATATCGCGAGTATCAAGGGCGAAATTAATGTATTTGCCTCTGAGGCGTCCGGGTTTACCAATTCCATGACTACCCCAAGATTCAAGGCTCCAAGTAACATGTTTGTTCTTCTTGATCCATTTAGTCAATTGGGTAAGACTAATTTCTTTTAGGGTCTTTGGTTTACTCATTTCCCACCTCTAATTTATGGTCGTTAAGGTCATATGTAGGAAGCTCGCCTTCACCACACTTAGGACATTGAAAATTATCCCAACATCCTGTCCAGGATACATTACAGACGTAACAAGCCATATGCCTAGAGTATACTGGATCAACTGCGGAAAAGTTACCTAAATATTCTGGTTCATTCATTCGAATACCTCCAATTTAGTATTACTAGATAAAAAGAGTGGATGTTTTGGCATACCGTCTTTATTTTTACCAAGGCAAAAAACTTTATAGTCTCTAGGGAAAATTCTTGAGTGGAGCCTTGCCATCTTATGAGAGCCCCATGCCGCAACAATTAAGCCGTAACGGTGTTTGTCGAATTGCTCGACCCAGTGTTTTTGATTCTCTTCACCAACTGGAAAGTCTATGATTAACAGGTCTTTAGGTTTCGTTGCTCGATAAGCGTATAGATTTATTACTGTCAAAGAAGTACATAGCTCTCGCTCAGCAAATCCAATACAGCGACGAATTGTTGGGTCATTTTCGGTTGCATCGGCAGTACTGGGGTTGAGCATAATAAAAAGGCAAGGCTTAATGTGGCGAACAAGCTGCGGAAGGTTGCGAGTTAGAACGTAACGGTATTTTCCACACTTGCTGATTATGGCACTCATCAGCCCTTCCTTAATTCCATACCCATATTACTTATAGGCATAGGTTTTTCTTCAGGTTCAAAGTTTTCACCAACTGGATAATTATCTTCATGATAGTTCGGTTCGACCTCAACGGTTTCTTTAAAGTCTCGGCTATTCTTCAATCGTGTAAGGATTACATTAAGTTCTTGTTTCAAGATAATGTGGCCCTGTATTACTTCTTTCATTTCATCGATCGACAAACCTTTTGATTGTACTGCCAAGTCTTTTGCCATCGCCCTGTTTTTGAGCTTAGCCATATAATAGGCCATACGTGCGGCAGCGATTGGATACTTTACTTCAACTACTGAAGCGAAGCGTCCGGGGCGTCGTAGGCGCAAAGGAACTTTATCTATGTAGTTCGTGGTTGCCATATAGATAACGTTTTCTTTTTGAATTTCACCATCCAACAAAGAAAGGAGGGTCGCTTCATATCGTGCGGCCATACGGTCAAATTCTTCGAATACTACCATCGTTAAAACATTTGGAGAAATATCGTCGATCACCTTGTATGCGACTCCCAAAAGGCGCGGATCATCAACATAAATCACTATGCCGCCTAAGGCTACTACATCTCTCATGACGCGCTGTACGATTATGGTTTTTCCAGTACCCGGACTTCCATGCAGAAGGGCACTGCGTTTGTATAAGTATCCGTATTTTTTAAATAATTCTCTAATTTCATTTTGTAAAAACAATTGTAGTTCTTGAGTGACCTGTTCATACTCAGGCGAAGGAAGGTCTAAGATCTCATCTGACAAAGCTTTGGCTTCTTCAAACCAAAAAACAACACGATTAATGTCAATATGTGGAGTATATATTCCAGGAGGTAGTCGTGTAAGAATTTCACCAAAATCTCTATTGGCAGTCAACTTGTTATTTTGACGACTAAAACTGTGGTAGGTTTTTGCTTCGCTCATTTTGCCTCCACCGTGTCGAGTTCTTTGATATCTGACTCCATAATCCTAAATGCGTCTCGATATTTAAACGTGGATAGGTCTGGATAAGGATTTGATCTATCTACAATTTCTGCGTCCAATTCACCGCGCTTCTTGAAGCCTTCAAGGAAGGCCCATTTTGCAATTAATTCTTCGCGTGTGTTTTGAATATCGGTCTTTTCATATCTATCATAAATATATTCTTCGACCAGTTGTTTTTTTGATTTCATTCTTTCTCCTTAGTTGGCTCCATATCAATATTTTCTTGTTGAAATATTGTAAGTTCTGGGAATTGTAAGGCGGTCAGCTTGCCAAGTCCATCTTTTTTGTAATTTATATAACAACATCCAGTATCGATATTTGCATAACAATCCTTAATTCTTGGATTATCACCATGCGGTGTGTGTCCAAATACGTTATAAACACCCGGAATTGCTTTGATATTAGGAACTCTGTTCCATATCATAGAATTCTTGAATGTAAAATCATTCCATCCATCTGCCATACTATCTTTGCGATGCCATACGGGGTGGGCTGATGAATGCGTCACCAATAAGTAACGATCTTTTGCATCTTTCACATCTGGATATTCCAAATAGTAGGGAAGTTCGTCCATCCAAAGCAGATCCGATTGAAGCTGTTCATTGTTTTTAATGGCTTCCAGATTATTAATAGAATCAATGCCGTAGCTTTCAAGCGTAACCTGTCCGCCATTACGAACAAAATCACCGATATTGTCATTATAGAGCAAGGCACTAACCATCATAAATTCGTGGTTGCCCATAACGCAATCATAGCCACGTTCCCTGACGAGTTTAACGATCTGCGCCGAACGTGGACCGCGATCGACAAGATCCCCGCCCAATGCGATCTTTTGATCTTTGGGCAATTTATCAATCAAAGCAACGAATGTATTATAACATCCGTGCGGGTCTGTAATGACGATGATACTATTAGGTAAATCGTTTGATGGTGAGGAATCCATGTCTTTTATCCTTATATTCACGTCTAATTGATGGATCTTTAGATTGTTTTTTGAATGCAAAACAAAAATGTTCATTTTGTCTAATATGTAAAGGGCGAATACTTTGGCCTATATATCTCTTTCCGTTAAAAACATTCAATGCACAGTAGATTATCCCTGTCATCTGTTTCTCTTCTCTTCCAAAAGCTGCTTGGCTTTGATAACGGCCTGTGCTGACAGTGGGTGCCCATGGGGAAAGTCAACGGCAAATGGATATTCATCCATATTGATACCCAAGTCTTCACCCATTTTAACCCATTTGCGTTCCATCATGTCATAGTCGTAATCGCTGATAAGGGTATCGGCCATCTCATAATAGAGATACTTGTGGACCAAAAGATCAAGCATAAGACTGCGCATCTCTGGGCTCATCTTGGCTTCGATTTCATGATATTTTCTGTATGTTTCAGTCATTCTAATATCTTCCATTTTCCCCAAAGCCTCTTTTATTTTGGCAATGGTATCTTTGATTATAGAGTAATTGTCCATAACTTTCAACTGATCAATTGCAACTTCCAAAACTTCTGTTGCGATTTTATATTGTGATTGGAATATGTCGCGTTCTTTTTGTACGAAATTTTTAGTAGACCTCAGGTCTTCTGCAAATTTCTGTTCTTCATTAAGTTCCTTCTCGGAAGCTTCTAACATATTAATAATCCAAACAAAATCATCACATTCTGGTCGAGGATCTGTGATCAATGGATTGGTCTTTTTTATGTTTTCTAGCTTCAGTTTATTTTCTGGTGTCATTACTGATACCTGAGCGTTGCACTCTTGAATAATATGCCGGAGCAAACCACACCATAGATCGTATGGCCGTTTTTAGTACCCCTGAATCCTGTGTGATACCAATCGTCCTTACTACAAGAGAAAAACTGATATCCGGTCATTTCAACATTTGTAATTCCTTCATATTCCGCAACGCGCCTAGCTTCAGGTTCATTAGTGCAGGCGGCCATGGCCAAAAATAAAAGTACCAAAAGTTTTTTCATCATTCTTCTCCTAATTTTTTGATTCGTTTATCGGCGTTACTAGAAATAGAGAGACCAATTTCGGTAATCCTTGATCTGCGGATAATGTTTCCTTCTCGTTCAATAATTTGACCACCAATTGCGGGTGTCAACAACTTGGCAAGATCTCTTGTTAAAAGATTATCTGGGGTATCAATCTCATACTTTAACAGATTATCCTCTTTAATAATTTTTCCAATACCTAGGGGCTTCTTTTTGTCAAACTCATAATAACAATGAACCGTTTCGGGAAGTTCAATTTGAGTATTCGGCGGGAAAGAATCTCCAGCAGAATCCAGCTGACCATCTAAATTAAGAATTATACCCGTGAACTTCATTTCAAGCCTCCGGTTGCCGGGAACGTGGCCGCACTAAGATTATGTATTTTTTTCTGAAGTTGAAGTATTTTTTTAGTTCTCAGTATATCGGCCCGTTCAAGGGCTAATTCGTAAGTTTCATGCCAGTCTCTGCCTTTACCATGAAAATATTCTACGTATGAATTGTGAGATCCTGAGAGAGTTTTAACCATGCCATCCCCGCACTCTTCGACGATTACACTTCGGATACCTTGAGTTAATGCATATTTAGTGACAAATACTTTCATATGATCTCCTTCAATAACAGACCTTACCGCGAGTAATTACGATATCAAATACTATCTTGCCACGTTTTATTTTCAATGTCAACGAGGTACCTGGAGTTCCTATAATTTCAGGCTGGTTGATTGAAACAATGATATCACCGACCATCAGACCGGCCAAATCAGCAGGGTAACCCTCAAAGACATCTACAATGCCGTAATCATTTATGGCACGAATATAGCCTTCTCGTATGCCAATACCTCCATACCACTTGTCAGGGCACTCTTTGTCCACATTGTGCTTACGACGTTTCTTTTGTTTAGTAATAATCTCAGATTGGTGCAGTGGGGTCTCGATTAATGCAACTTCAACGATTTTGATTTTGGGGATGATATTAGCTACATCGACGCCCTTATACCTCGCTCCACCCTCACCGCCGTCTTTGTCGCCCTTACCCTTGCCATTTCCACCGGAACCCATGGCTACCGATATAAGGAAAATAGCATGCAATAATATACTGCTGACGAGACTTATTTTTTCATGTTTTGAGAGAGCCATTCCGTGCGCCTTTCGCTACATATGGCATTGTAAATATTATCAGGCTTCTTAATGAACTTCTTGAGGCAGGGAGAATCAGGGTAAAGCTGCTGACAACGTATTTTTGCCCTATCTAGGGTAGTTTGATCTACCTTATTCCAAGTGCTTGTAAGATTTACAACAATAACAACAAGGCAAACGCCCTGCGAGATCATTTCATTCTTTCCTGAATTTGAGATTCAAGGTCTTCTTGACTGTTTGGAACTCCTACGATCGGAATAACGTTTTGACCGTTAGTTTTTACAACGATGATGGTCGGAAGGGCATCTACCTGACGAGCCAAAGCATTATTGGTATCCACATCGACCGCAAAAAACTCAGCCTTGCCACTCAGTTTCTTTTCAGCTTCTTCGTACATAGGGGCAATCCTTTTACAGGCACCGCACCATTTGGCGTAGAACTTAACTACAACGACTTTTCCAGAATTGACAGCTGCAAACAACTTTTCACTGGCGTCTTGTGGACCTAATTCAGTAACCGCAAACGATGGACTGGACAATAACATAAGCATTAAAAGTAATTTTTTCATGTTTCATTTCCTTCTTTTTTTTCGAAACGTTCTTTTTTGCCACAATCACATCCAGCACAGTATGGGGCTGGGATGGCTTCATTTTTTATAACAGACAATTTAACGTCATGATCTTCTGGCATCGCCAGAAGGACTACTTCAACTTGATTGTTTTTGAATTTTTTCCGGAAAGAATCTCTCAAATCTCCCATAATTTTTTCATCTAAAAATTCTTCGCCTTTCACAGTTACGACCAGGGTGTCTCCAGGCTGAAGGCTAAGTTTTTGAACATCAACTTCATTTAGTGTAATTTCCATATTTACTACCCCCGTTTTCCATAATATACCTCTTCTGAATAAGGAACCCAATCTTTAGCTTCAAAAAATTTCTTGAAACTAGTCTGTCTTCTTTTAAGATCGGGCTCCAAAACAAACCAAAATTCTATTGAAGATAGGTTTTGATTTTCAGCCTTGGCTTGCACCGAAGAAATGCTACGCCGCCCATCTTTCATCAAATATATAAGTGCTTCAGGAAATGACATATTTTTCATAAGAGAGGTCCTCCATGCATACACGATGCAAAACAATAAAAAATTCCAAGAATAACGACAGATTGAACAATGCGCATAATAGCTTCGGGCCAGCCTATAGGCTCTTTCATTTATTCCTCTTCTTTTGGCATTTGACTTCCACTGTGCATTACACAAAATGTTTTGTTTGTTCCGTTTGCAACAAGACGACTATATGGCTTACCGGTCAACTCTTCTCCGCAGACGGAGCATGGCTCTATTTTTTGAACGTATTTATGAGTGGCAACACTCCACGTAATAATTTCTTCATCCGGCTTCATCATCCATTCTCGATGATTTTGATCGGCTTCGGTAAGCCTTTCTCGAATCCACTTATTGTGACTATTTTCCTGATATACTCTGGTTTTCATGGCCGACCATAGCCTTTTAAAATAAGATTTCCAGGACATTTTATGGCCGACAGAAATGTCTTTGGCGTACCAAGAGTATAGCTGATAAACGGATTGTTTTTCGCAATGTACGAGTCTTTTAATGATCGCTTGCACACGAAACAGATAATCCGGCGAAGCTTTATCTAATTTTTCAATTTCACGAGATGCACTATGGACTGTCATTTATTCCTCCTTTTTAAATTAAGAAGTGCCTTAAGTTTTTTCGTGGATTTTCCAATTCGAGCAAGACTTTCTCGAAGTCCAAAAACTTCTAACTGTAATTTTTTCTTATCATTAACACAATCAACACACCCTGCTTTTAATTTTTCACCAGCCTCACCCTTGCGATAAAGTTTCCTTTTCAACTCTTCAACTTCAGCCAGTGCGGCGTCCCGTTCCTTTTCTGTGCCGTAACGCTTCCTAGCTTCTTTAAACCCATATTGCTCGGTTTTATAAAAGCTCGCAATATCAATGAACTCTTCTGCACCCTGTGGATCATATGGGTCTACATTATCAACCACCTCAGGAGTTTCTCCGTCCGGCCAGCCGATCCAAACTTTTTTAGGTTCGCTCATTTGGAAACTCCAAACAACTGCGGCGCCCCTACACTAGAAACCAGTTTGTACTCCGGTAAAGGCATTTCATTGATTAACGCCCACTCCAACATCCACTCTTCAGTAATTTTTGCGACTTGATTTGATTGAGGTGTATCGCCCTCTAAAATTGCTAGAAACC
>Ga0247727_10000320_pt1 | contig 116147 bp, 94 predicted proteins | sample WisWelCaveWW1625_FD_202498 | JGI IMG/M metagenome (GOLD analysis project Ga0247727, IMG submission 202498) | Biofilm microbial communities from Wishing Well Cave, Virginia, United States - WW16-25 | ecosystem: Environmental > Aquatic > Deep subsurface > Groundwater > Cave microbial mat...
TTTGGCACATAACATCAAAAAGATGTATCAAATCAAGGCAACATAAATTGCTTTGAAAAAAACTGAGGATCGAAAAATGAAATGCTTATTTCGCTTGGTATGAAAAAATAGTTCTCGGTCAGCCTCTATACTCCAGCGGTTGTTGAAGCATATCATGACGGAGAGGCTCTTTATTTATCCGGTCATGTAGGTTCAGGTTGGGCACCTTCAACTTTTGGTGAAGGTGATGATGCGATAGTGGTGGAGTATAACAACATCATGTTTGTTGCTAAATATGATGATGAAGGAACCATTGATTGGGTACAATATGCAAGTGCAGGATGGGGCATAGTAGCAACAGGAATTACTACAGATGATTTAGGAAATGTTTACGTAGCCGGATTTCATAATCTGGGTTGTGTGATGGATACGAGCGATACGGACACCATCAACGTTCCTACATATGGCTACGATGATATTCTTGTTGGAAGAATCGGTGGTGAATATGCAGACGATACTTCCGGAACTGCAATTGAAATCATTGATGAATTATACGGAGTGACGATTTATCCGAATCCTGCGGATCAGTTATCGGTTATCAGTTATCAGCTATCAGGAGCAAAAAATGCAGTGCTCCAGGTTTATGATCTTACGGGAAAAGAAATTTTCTCTGCAATTCTGGAGCAAACTTCAACAGAATATCTTCTGATAACAGAAAGTTTTCCCTCGGGAACCTATTTGCTGAAAATAACAACTGAGCTCGTAAGCTATTCGCAACGGCTTTCTGTGGTCAGATAGACTTCCGTTCGAAACCTTAATCTGACCACAAAACTCATTTGCCTTGCATGGTTTATCAAAAGACATTTGTAGCGTAATAATTCACGAACAAAAACTGAAAACAATGAAGACATCAATTTTTCTAGCGGCATTCATCATCATGATAAGTGCATCGCTAAAAGCACAGCATAATCATCAAGAAGAAATGCCATGCGGCACCACTGAAATCTGGAATCAATGGCTAACCAGTGATGACCGAAGCGGATGGCCTCGCCCTGATTTAACCTGGATTGATATGACATATTCCACTGCTCATTTCGACATTACGTATTCCTTCTCGGGATATGATTCTGTTTCGCAGATTGACCTCAACAACAATTTTGTGCCTGATTATATTGATACAGTTGCTGATGTTGCTGAACACGTTTATGATCTTGACAACGCGCGCGGTTATATGATGCCACCGGCCGATGAATTCTTCTTTCCGCGTTACGATATTTATGTCGGAAACATTGATTCGTTCTTTGGACCTGGTGCTTTGGGTATTACTGCTCCCATGGATGACATCGGTGACAACCCGAACTCTGCGGGTGTTTATGAATGGCATTCAACCACATCATATCTTATGCTTCGACATGATTTTGACAGTTTTGGTCCTCACTCGCTGCGATATTATCTTGAAGTAACTATTGCTCACGAATTTTCACACTCTATTGATATGGGTTACAGCGCATGGTTCAGTCAGTGGCTTACCGAATCACGCGCAACGTTTGAAGAATCCAATGTATATCCAAACCGTCATGACAATTACGGTTATATGGATGCGCTGCTTTCTTTCCCTGACCGTGCGTTGAATCTTGATCGCTCGGATAGTATACCTTCCGGATTTTTGCATCCTTATGGAGCATGGATTTTCAATGAATACGTTGGCGATCACAGCGAAACCGATTGGATGCTTGGTGTGCTGGATAAAATGCGATACACCTCTTACTATTCTCCATCCAATGAAATGAAGTTCATCAATGAAACACTGATTTATGATCAGGAATTTTATCTCAAAGAAATGCTGACAAATTTTTTCATCACCAATTATGAAATGTGGCAGGATGCCGCTAACGATCCTTACACTTATTTACATGGCGACACAATGCGCACTTCAAACGGGCATGCAGCCGTTGCAGAAGATTCATTGCATTATTCCGGAACAGCATTGACTTATTATAGCCTCATGCAAGGCAACGGTCGGTTACAGCGTGCAAGTTGTGATTATATCAAGCTTACTTCAACGGATAATTTTTCAGTAAGAATGTATCCTGATGGCGATGACACTTCATTCAACATGGTATTGATGAAATTGAAAAACGGAACGAATGATTTTGAATTTGAAGTTTGCGGCTTTACCGATGATTCGGTTTTCACTGCAAATGTTCGCGACAATACCGAGTGGACAGATTATGTGATCATCATTATACGATACGATTGTTATGCAACGGATACCAACAGCAAACAATATTCATTGCTGATTGATGGTCCGCTGATGTTTTTGAACTGGTCTCATCCGAACACACCGTTTTATACAAATAATATTACCGCAGTAAAAGTTGACGCCAACAATCAACTTTGGAGCAGTGTTTATCTCACAGAATTCCACGATCCGAACGGATATGTATCACCGGGGTTTACTTCCTTCAACGGCTTTTACTGGAATCATTATCATACCTACAACACACCGAAAGAATCGGGCACTTTGCAATTCCCAGGATTGGTACAGGATATTGACTTCAGCAGCGATGGACATATCTGGCTCACCGATGGAAACAGCGGAGCATTTGAATTTGATTTCGCAAGCGTGCAGATTTACGATGACGATCCGAATGAGCCTAGCCAATGGGGAAATCCGCAGCAGGCATTTTATTCACCGCGAAAAATGGATGCTCAAAATGGTGCAAACGTTACTGTTTCATCTGCAGGATTAGGTGTTCTTGAAATAAGCGGAGGTGCTGCTACTGCAAATTCTGCATTTGCAGGAGTTACCGGATATTGTGTTCGCAATCATGGTGGAGATATGTACGTTGGAACTTCAGCAGGTTTGATGATTAATTCCCCAACAAACGTTCTCACAACAGCAGATGGTCTGCCTTCGAATATTATTTACGATGTTGAATTTGATGCTCAGGGAAATTTATGGGTCGGAACATGGGTGGGTGGAATTGGAGTTTACAACGGAACAAGCTGGACCGTTTATGATCCCTGGAATCCTTCCGGTGGTTATGTCGGAAACAATATTCATGATATTGCCATTGATGACAACGGTACCGTTTGGGTGGCCAGCACTTCAGGCCTGTCCAGATATCGCGATTCAACATGGATTATTTACAATCCGATTACTTCTGATATTCCTTGTTACACCGTTTATGACATTGCATTTACCAATGATGGTTGTCTTTATCTCGGAACGGATAATGGTGTTGTTTATTTCTGTGATACAACTTTTATTCCGCCAACTCCGCCTGATGATGATCACAGTTGGGTTGATCATTCCGATTCACAGATATATCCAAGCCCGACAGATGATATGTTGAACATCAAAATAAAAGTTCAGTTGATTGATCTGCGTGTTTATGATATGAATGGTGCATGTGTAAAAACCTTCTCGTTTGACAAAAACGAAATTTCTTCCGATGAATTCAAAATTGATGTGCGCGAACTGCCGGCAGGAATTTATTTGCTCAACATGAATGATGAAAACGGATTGATGACTTCAGAGAGATTTGTGAAAATGTGAAGCAAAAGTGGAGGCGGTAAATTTTGATTTTCATTTTTTGCCGCCCCACCATTTTCTCTTGGGCATTCTTCTGTCAATAAGAATATAAATAACGAGCCCGAGAATGGATGCGCCTCCAATCCAAATCAGTGAGTTCAGTATTTTGCCGTTTTCTCCGTAAATAGCGATGAGTGTAATAAGTGGAATAATGCCCGAAAGAGTAGCGGCTATGTATTTCCAGTATGTCATTCTCAAAATGCCTGCTACAATTCCAAGTGAATCATTGGCAAGTGAAGAGAGCCTCGTTATAGCAATCACCGGAATTCCGTAACGATGTACGAAATCGCTGATTTTTGTTTGTGTTTTCTTGCTGATGATTTTATGAACAGTATGAGGTCCGATGTAACTGCCGATGAGATACCCCAAAGAGGATGAACAATAGACACCTATCAGTGAAATGACCGATCCCCAAAACGGTCCATATATGCTGATGGAAATAATCATCAGCAAAACATTGGGCACCACAAACATGAACATTTGAACCGCGAACCCGAGCACCAAAACTATCGGACCTCCGATGCCGAATTTCTGTACCCATTGCTTCATGGTTTCCTGATCATCGCTGATCATTACTTTACATGCTTCATTGACATCCTCTTTGCAGGATGGAATCAGGAAATAACAACCCGCCAATGCGCCAAATATTCCAATGGGTATAAGGAAAGAAAGTTTGCGTGATTTTTTTTGCACTGAGGCAAGTTACTCTTTTTGTGCAAACCCGTTTAAAGTGAGCAGAAATATTTACTGATTTTGTATCACCAATTTCTGCGAATAAAATTTTTCTCCGTCTGTGAGTTTCAAAAAATAAATTCCTGAAGAAAGATTGGGAAGTTGAATGTCTGCGGTTGCTGAATTAAAAATCTTTTGCTCAGAAACTTTTTGACCAAGCGAGTTGAAAATTTCAATTTTTCCATCAGCAATAATCTGATCGGTGGAGATGGTGAAATGGGTAGTGGCGGGGTTGGGGGAAAGGGAAAACGAAGATTGAAGATTTGGTGGCTTGACAATGTCATCAAACGAAAAACAAAACACTGAATCGCTAACTCCGCTCTTGACATTTATTGAAGTGGAGAAAGAGGCAATAATTATTGGATAAGGACCCGTTGCCGGATTCGTCATCTGAGTTGTTGTTGAGTTCACGTAGGTCATTGTTTCATTCTCGGTACACCCGCTGTTTCCCTGAGAATCAGTTTTTATAAAATAGACATCCAAATCAGGATGTCCTGAAATTCTTTTGAAGCCGGCAACAGCATAACCATCATCTACAGTTTGCTGAACAGAATAGGCGGATTCATAACTTGTGTCACCGTACGTCTTTGTCCATAATGTATCGCCATTCAAATCAGTTTTAATCAGGTAAACGTCCCCATGCCAAGGAGGTAAATTGTCAGTTTCTCCTGCTATAATATACCCCCCTTCGGAAGTTTGCTGAACAGAATTGGCAATATCACCGCCAGTTCCCACCATATGTCTTTGTCCAAACTGTATCGCCATTGGCATCGGTTTTTATAAGATATACATCCTTATATCCTGCACCAAAACTCTCGGTTGATCCCGCTATAATATATCCCCCATCGCTGGTTTGATCAACCCAATTGCCAATATCATTTTGAATGCCACCATAGGTTTTACTCCAAATCAAATCTCCATTAGCATCACACTTGACTAAAAACAAATCAAAAGAACCTGCTCCAAAACTTGACGTGTATCCGCAAATAACAAATCCAGAGTCTGATGTTTGCAGAATTGAACTCGCTCTGTCAAAGCTAAATCCCCCATATGTTTTTGTCCATAGTGTATCTCCAATTTCGTTGGTTTTGAAAAGGTAGATGTTCTGATCTGCTGGCGATAAAATATATGAGTAGCCACAGATGATGAATCCGTTGTCAAAGGTTTGTCTAACACATTTTCCTTCTTCATAATCCTGTGTAAGATCAGTTTCATATCGTTTTGACCAAAGCAAACTACCGTTATTATTTGTTCTGATTAAAAGAACACCATTATTGGGCGAAAAGCCTGTCAGCACAAAGCCGCTATCTGCTGTCTGGGAAACGGAATTAGCTTGAACATATGCTCCATAGTCAAATATTTTAGTCCAAAGAGTATCACCGTATTCGTTTGTCTTAATAAACAAAATACAAGTTACACCTCCTTGGATGACAACCTGCCCCGCTAATGCGTACCCACCGTCAACCGTTTCCTGAATAGAATACGCTCTGTCATGTCCCATTCTGCCAAATGTTTTTTCAAACCTAACCTGTCCATAAACATGAATGCCGCAAAACAAAATGACGAAAAGAAAAAAATAATTTTTCACTAAGAATGTATTCTCCCCCTAAGTTCCGAAACTTTCTTCAACTTCATGCTTCGAACACGTTTCGACAAGCTCAACGTGACAAATATGACAATGACAATCGCGCTGTTAAGCCTCGCCCATGTCTCCTTTTTAGGGACACAAGCAAAAAAAGCGAGAGATAAAATTCATCCCCCGCTTTTTTTACTGCTGCTGCAAACTGCCGCTGCGTACTTAGTTTTTCATGATCATCTTCGAAATTTTCTGCGAGCCTGATTGAACCGAGAGAAGATAAACTCCTGATGCAAAAGATTTCATATCCACCGTGGATTGAAATTTTTGTCCTGAAACTTTTTCGTCAGATGCATAAATAATTTCTCCAATCGCGTTGGTTATTTCGATATGAATTTCTTTATTGGAGAGCAAAACCAGATCAATCATCAGCAGATCGGTCACCGGGTTTGGATATGCGTTGAAATTCTGAATCGTGATTTCTTCAATGCCCACCTGTACAAAATAATTAGCTGAGGTGCCGATGCATCCGCTTGGGTCAGTCACGATAACAGAATAAGCTCCTGTTTCTGTGAATGTATAACTCTGTGAAGTTGCGCCAACAATAATTGCTCCGTTGAAATACCACTGATAATCTAATGCCGATGAACAAGTGAGTGTGGTGCCGCTCAATGATACACTCGGTGTGGGATCGGTCACGTTCACCGTCACTGTATCAGAAACATCCATACAATTTCCGGATGATAAAACAGTACAGAAATAATTTCCGGATGAATTGATGTCAATACTTTGTGTATTAGCTCCGTTGTTCCAACTGTACTGCATCAACCCCGGAGGTGCAGAAAGTGTAAGTGATTGACCAAGACAAAAATCAAGCGGTCCGCTGGCAGTGATAATGGGATTTATATCACAGGTTCCCTCGGAGAGAATATTGATTTTAAAATCATTGACGGAGCGCTCGCGATATTCGCTCCATGCCAGACTCAGAATTTCATAAGTTCTATTTGAAATTGGAGGATTAGATGAAAGTGCAATTGAACCAACACTGCCTTCCATCATCCATGTTACATAAATAGCTCCTGAACTGATGATGACTGGTTGTGGTAGTATGATTTGACGATAGGTATTGATGGTGATCGTATTGCCTGCAATAAACGTGTCAACCAAAGCGGTTCCCGCTGATCCGTTCACGCCATCATCATCATAAACGATGGCATAAAAACCATTCGTATCTGTGGCAAATGCAATTTCATATTCAAGTCCGGTGAGAAGGAATGGATAATAAGGAGGTTCGATGTAAATCCCCGCACCTGCAAATCCACCTGCCCATTGCAATGATCCGGTTGCGGCACCGTTGCCATATCCTACAGTGATAACAGATGAATACGGATCTACCACTACTAATTCAGTCTGCAATAAATTATTTCCCGGATTTTGATCGGCTGCTAAGGAAAAACTGCTTTCAATTGTGTGCGTGCCCGCTGTGTTGGCAATAAATGGAATGGGGTAATTAATGAGTAAACTATCATTTACATCCAGCGGAGAGATAATTGCATTTTCCTGATAAACAACCAGACCGGCCGGATTTAAAACGCGCATCGTCAGCGTCACATTATTGGTTACATCCTGATTGCCCGTGTTTTTAACCACTGAACTCAATAAAATTGTGTCTCCGGTTTTTTTGACGATTGCGCCATTCTGGTTATTTTGATTGTAGAGGATAGAATAATCAGTTACTTCATACGTGACCGTATCAGGGTAATAAAATTTGATGGAAAAACTAGAATCCGGAACAATATCCTGATATAATTCAAAACCCATGTTGCCGATGATATTTTCTATTCCAACAATCAGATCGTTGAAACCCGTGTTAGCCGGGAACATGCCGGTGCGTTTGTAATTGAACGTGATGGTCGTATCTGTTCCGTTAAGCAAAAGCTGAAAAGAATTATCACCAAAATAACCGGGATTATTTTGTATCCAATACGGCACGTTGATATAGCTGACGAGAAATGAATCTTTATAGTTAGTCCAGTATTTGACCACTGCATTGTTGCCGGGACCATCGTGCATTAAGTCCGATAGATACGGTGCGAGATAATTATCACCGGCTACTCCACCCGCAGTGGGAATATCAGGAAATCCATGTGCGATGTTTGCTGTGTTATCGAAAGAGATCCAACCGTTGGAGCCAATTTTTACTTTGTCAAAATCTCCCCAGTAGTATCGAAAATCCCAACCTAACGAAAACCAACCTGCTGAATTATCATCGCTTAATCCGTTAACCACTTGTACGTTGGACATGGTGTCGATATCAAGCCAATGATAAACCGGTGCAATAGATGAACTGTCGTTGCTGTTTTTCCATGTGTAGCCGTAAAGATCTGGACCACCTGAAGTTTGTGATTTTACGGAAAAGAAAATGAGGAACAAAAATGCGGTGTATAAGAATTTTTTCATAACGATGATTTTTTGCGAACGATAAAAGTAGTAATAGAGTGGATAAAAGTAAGCCCCGCACCGAGAAAGTGCGGGGCTACAGCCACCAAGAAAGGAAAGAGAGAGAAGAGAATCATAAAAATGCGGTTGCACTGCGCAACCGCATCCGTTGAATTTTATTTAATCACATTCATTCGATGAACATATTTTCTTCCGTTGATGTCAAACTGCAACAAATAAATTCCACTGCTGAAATTTGAAGCGCTCCAGATAAAATTGTGAGAACCCACAGTGTAATTTGCTGAATTGTGCTGCTCAACTATTTCACCCAGCATGTTCATGACTGACCAACTTACTGTGGCACTGTGATCAAGGTTCAGCAAAATATTTGCTTCATCAAGTATTGGATTCGGATACACTTGGACGGTTACATTTTGCATGGAAGCATCCTCCATTCCGATCGGATAAATGTTTATCGTATCACAAAAAGAATCCTCGCAAAGAACAACACCCTGATCCTCGAAATATACGGTGAGACAAACAATATATTGACCAGCCTGATTGTAGTTGTGATCCGGGTTTATATCATTTGATGACGATCCGTCACCGAATGTCCAGGAATAATAATTTCCTCCAACTGATTGATTATCGAAAATTACTACTCCGCTGCTATCAATCGTATAAGTGAAATAAGCTTCGCAAGGCAAATTGTTTCCGATCACAATTTCGTGACAAATACTATCGCAAATTCCTCCGCTCTCATATAAATACAAGCAGACTACATATACACCCGCTGATGCATAAGTGTGTGTTGGATTTAAATCTTGTGAATCACTGCCGTCACCAAATGACCACACATACGATACGTTTGGTCCACCACCGGTTGATAAATTGGTGAAGTAAACGGTGTTGCCATTTACTGTCCATGTAAATTCTGCATCGCAACCGCCAGTGTTACATGGTCCTGATGTCCATGAAGTAACTCCGTTGTAATAAAAGGCAACACATTCATTGAAGTATGTTTCGTTGTTGCAACCACAAACAGGATCGTAAACTGTTGGACAAACTACAGAAGAATCAATTTGAGATTGATTAATACAATCTGCATTTCCGCAAACATTCACCCAGGTGCAATAAATGCTGGTGCATGACGTTCCATTACTATTCATCACGGTGATGGTTAGGCATACATAATATATTCCGGATGCATTGTAAATATGGATAGGATCAGAATCAGTAGAACTTGAGTTATCACCGAAATCCCAGAAATAGGTTGTATTCGGTGTGGTGCCGTTAGATTGATCGATGAAATAAACGGTATTGTTTCCGTTTATCGAATCACATTCCCATGTAAAATAAGCCTGGCAACCCTGCCCGCCACCGCATGGACCGTTTGTCCATGATGTAACTCCGTTCCAATAATAAGCTTCGCATTCATTATAATATGTAATGCCATCGCAGCCGCAAACAGGTTCGTAAACGGTGGGACATATTACGGACAAGTCAATAATATTCGGATCAATACAATTTGCATTTGGTCCGACATAAATTTCATGACAGGTGCTGTCGCAGAATTGATTATCTACATACAGATAAAGACAAACTAAATAATATCCGTTCTGCGAATAAGTGTGCGCAGGATTCACATCGTTAGAGGATGCACCATCACCAAACAGCCAGAAATAAGTTGGAAACTGTCCGGTGTTCATGGATGTGTTTGTGAAATAAACTGTATTCCCGCTTACCGTCCATATAAAATCGGCTTCACAAACAGAGGAGCCACAGGGTCCGTTTGACCATGATGTTACTCCATTATGATAAAACGCTTCGCAATCATTGGCATAAGTAATTCCATCACATCCGCAAACGGGTTCGTAAACGGTGGGGCAGGAAATATTAGGATCAATTTGCGTTGAATCAATACAGCCTCCGAAAAAATCCACATAAACAGAGTCGCAATAAATATCCTGACAGGAATTATTATTATAAATCGTCAGGCATACATAGTAAACTCCACTGTTCAAATAAGTATGGTCAGGATTTGACTGATTGGATGTTGAGCCATCACCAAAAGTCCATATATAATAAAGTGGAGGGGTTCCAACTGACTGATTGTAGAAAATAATATCATTCGGTCCTGCACCTTGTGACCAGGTGAAAAACGCTTCGCAGGGTCCTCCATTAGCACAGTTAACAGTAAGAGACTGACACAGGTAATCAACGCAATTATTCGGAGTCGTAATGATCAAACAAACAGTGTAAGTTCCGGAGACAGAATATGAATGAACCGGATTTTCTAATGAGGAGGTTGTCCCGTCACCAAAATCCCATGCAGAAGTAAATGATCCTCCGCCTCCGCTTGATAAATTATCAAACTCGTAGGTACAAGATTGAATATTGATTGCCTGGAAATTTGCATCGCAATTTTGCGCTTGCAATTTCGATGATGAAATTGTCAGCAGAATCATGGTGACAAGCGAAAAAATAAGTTTGGTCTTTTTCATAATGATAAAATTTTGGAATTATTGAATGATTTCAAAGCGATAACTGCGGTTGTGTAATCCGTCTTTTATGGTTAAAAAATAAATGCCTGAAGAGAGATTGGAAATGTCCAATTCAACTCTTTCCTGATGATTGCTGTTTTCTGAATATTTGATCTGACCTAAAACATCTGTGATGATGAGTTGCGACTGTTCTCCTTCCGATAACTCTATTGTCAATAAATTTTTTGCCGGATTCGGATAAATCTTTATTCCGTCTCCAATAGTTTGGTCAACCGCATCAATAATCTGGAATACCACAATTGAATCTTCTTTTGCACAAACTACAATTTCTGATTCATCATTGGAAATGACATGCACATCTGAAAACGACAAATGCAGTGTTTGATAAACAGAAAATTCCGATGCTTTGAAAATGAGATTATCTTCCATCACAAAACTTAACTCGGTCACCTTGCCTTTCACCGTTTTATTCAGATGATTGGTTCTTACTTGTGAAGTAACCATACGGGCAGAAGAATCGAAATTGATATCAAGAGAAATGATCGGAGCTCCCAAATCGCTGCCGTTGAAATTCATTTCGATTGTTTCCGTGGTATCTATGATGCTGTTGTTGTAATTCAGTGTGAAAGCAATTCCGAAAACATTAGTTGCGGGAATGCTGTCAGTTCCAAGGTGTATTTCAATGGTCACTTCATCTCCTGCTTCAACTGTATCGTCACTGATCACGAAAAACAATTCAGGAATTCCGGGATCACATGCTGAAATTGAATCTGCGGAGGAACTGCGGAATGCGGCTTCTAAACCGTAGTTTATTTTTATCGCGAGCGTATCGATAGCATTTACAATTCCATCACCGTTGCAATCCGCGTGTTTGAAATCTTCACCGGTAGCAAATTGCATGGCTGAGATGATCGACCAGTCTTGCGCAAGGTGGGGTAAGAAATTCATGGATTGATCCTGGCGTGATGGACCGGTGCTGTCATAAGCCAAACCGATATTGAAAAGATCGAGATTATTTACAATGCCATCTTTGTTTGCATCGCCCGGCCAAACACAATCACCGCAAATGAGCAAAGGCTTGCATTCGATGTCGAAGCACTGCGAGTCAGTAACAATGCTCAAGCAAACATTATAAACCCCGTCATTTGCGTATTGATGCACCGGATTAAGATTTGCGGAAAATGTTCCATCACCAAAATCCCAATGAACGGAAGCCAGACTGTCCGATGAGTTGGAAGTGTTGAGAAAAGCCACGTAGTTACCAACAGAATCATCAAAAAAGATGAATGAAAAATCAGCTTCGCAGGTTTGTGCGACAACTTTTCCAGTGCACAACGACAAAAAAGTCATCGCCAGAAGGACTAAGTTTTTGAATTTTCGCAGATAGTTCATGCAGTTGATTTCTGATTGATTACCCAAAAGTCGAATGCTTAATACAATAAAGAAAGGACAAATTAAGCATGTTTCCGAGATTTTTCAACCACTTTAGCATAGCTAAAATTCAATAATATTCCGCCTCTATCATTGGAAATCATTGATTGGCAATGGTTTCAAGCGATTCGAGCAATCCGTAAATTCGTAACAAAATTTGTACTTTTCCAAAAAAAATCAATTAATCTGATCACTTTTTATTAATACCTGTTAACCAATGATGATCGCAAAATGATATGCTGAACTCCAAACTCCTTGATGTACTTTGTGGATTTTCTCCAAAACAATTGAAATGGTTCGATGAATTTTTACGTTCGCCCTATTTCAACAAAGATCACGAAGTGGTCACGCTTTATCATTTCATACTGAAATATTCCCCGCGGTTTTCTCATGCAGATTTGGAAAAGGAAATGGTGTATCAGAAAGCATTCAAATCAAAAAAGACAGATGAGAAGAAGTTGGGTTACCTGATGAGCGATTTGCTTTGGTATCTCGAACAATTTATCGTGATTCAGCGCATGGAAAATGACCCGGTGCGAAACAATCGAACATTGATGCTTCATTATATTGACGAAGATCTGGAAAAACATTTCCGTGGCAAGATGCGCGAAACGGAACAGCTTCAACAAAAAAATCCTTACCGCGATTCTGATTATTTCTTCAATCAGTTTCTGATTGAATCAACCAATAATTATTTTTTCGATAAGCAAAGCAAGCATGTTTTTAATGAAAGCCTTCAGCAGGCCATTGATAATCTCGATCTCTATTATCTCGCACTCAAGTTGAAATACAGTTGCGAAATGATGAACCGGAAAAACGTGATGACAGCAGATTACAGGCTTCGGCTGCTCGATGAAATTCTGCTTTATCTCAAACAAAATTCATTTGATCATGTTCCTGCCATCAGCATTTATTTCAAAATCCTGCTGACCCTCACGGAAAGTGAGAATGAAAATCATTTCAACGATTTGAAAAAACTGCTGGCAGATCATGCAGCCAAATTTCCGCAGCGCGAGGCGCGCGATATGTTCGCCTATGCGCAGAATTATTGTATCAAAAAAATAAACAGCGGCAACCCGAAATATCTCGAAGAACTTTTTGTGCTCTATAAAACTTCGCTGGATGCGGAAATTCTGATTGAAGGAAAATTTCTTTCACCCTGGACTTACAAAAACATTGTCGGTGTAGCGCTGCGTGTAAAAGAATTTGAATGGACGAGCAAATTCATTAATGATTATAAGGAGCGTCTTTCACTTGAGTTTCGGGAGAATGCATTCAGGATGAATCTGGCTTATTATCACTTTTTGAAAAACGAATTCAGCGATGCACTCGAATTGCTGGCTCATGTGGAATTTACAGATTTGATTTATGCACTCGAAACAAAAACTTTATTGCTGCGGATTTATTATGAACTGGATGAAATTGAACCCTTGTTTTCACTTATTGATTCATTCAAAGTTTATCTGCGCAGAAACAAGCTCATCTCCGATTATCAGTTGAAAGTTCATCTCAATTTGTTGAAGTATGTAAAGAAATTAATCAAGTTACGCAAAGGTGAGTACGAAAAATCAGAGGAGCTGAAAAATGAAATTCTCTCTGTAAAACAAATTGCAGGATTGGATTGGCTGTTGAAAAAAACGGAAGAAAAGGGGAAAAAGAAAACGGCAATTATTTAATAAAGTTTCAATCCTTCGTTCACATTCGCGACCTTTGATCATCTTCCCAATGATAATTTTTCAATGACGATAACTTTTCATGGTGCCGCGGAAACTGTAACAGGGAGCAAACATCTACTCACGCTCGCTGACGGAAAAAAAATTTTGCTCGACTGCGGTATGTTTCAAGGGCATGGAGCGGAGACGGATTCGCTCAATAGAAATTTCGGTTTTTATCCACAGGAAATTGATATGCTCATTCTTTCGCATGCACATATTGATCATTCAGGTTTGATTCCTAAACTGGTAAAGGAAGGTTTTAAAGGAAAAATTATTTGCACTCCTGCCACTTTCGATCTCTGCAAAATCATGCTCACGGATAGTGCGCATATTCAGGAATCGGATATTTTTTATCTCAACAAAAAGAGAGAAGAGAGAAACCAAACGCTTTTAAATCCGCTTTACACGACTGAAGATGTTGAACCTGCGCTGGAACTTTTTGAAACGGTTGAATACAATCAGCCCGCAAAAATCTATGATGACGTTGAACTTCTTTTTATTGATGCAGGACATATTCTTGGCAGCGCAACCGTGAATCTGAAAATCCGCGAAGGAAATAAAACAACTCGATTCACTTTCACCGGTGACATAGGGCGTTATTGCAACCGCATACTCCGCGATCCGCAACCCATTCCTCAGGCTGATTACGTTGTCTGCGAATCGACTTACGGAAATAAAATACATGAACCGATTGAAAATGCGGAAGCAAAACTTTTGCAGACAGTAAGAAATACCTGCGTCAATAAAAAAGGGAAACTCATCATTCCCGCATTTTCTATTGGCAGAACTCAGGAAATTATTAATGCGCTCAACATTCTTGAATTCGCAGGTAAACTTCCGCCAGTAAAAGTTTTTATTGACAGCCCCCTTTCCATCAATGCAACGGAGATTGTGAAAACACATCAGGAATGTTTCCGCCCCGGGTTTTTGAAATCAATGAAAAAAGATCACACTCCATTCGATTTCGAGAATCTGATTTATGTCAACAGTGCGGAGGAATCAAAAAAACTGAACGACCTGAAAGAGCCATGTATTATTATTTCCGCAAGTGGAATGGCAGAAGCAGGAAGAGTGAAACATCATTTGAAAAATAATTTAGAAAATCCTCGCAACACAGTGATGATTGTCGGTTGGTGTGCAGAGGGAACATTGGGAAATAAATTAGTGAACCACGCAACTGAAGTTTCGATTTTCGGTTATCCGATAAAAGTTAAAGCTGAAATTGTAGTGATGAATTCTTTCAGTGCGCATGGTGATTACAAAGAGATGCTGCGTTTTCTGGATTATCAGGAAATTCCGCAGGTGAAAAAAGTTTTTCTCGTTCATGGAGAAAAAGAAGTCCTCCCGAAATGGAAGGACCGTCTTTTAACCGCAGGATTTCACAAAGTGGTCATCCCGCGAATGCACGAAACATTAGCGATTGGTCAGTGATCAGCTCAGATCATTTTTGACAGCCAATTTTTTCTTCCATCTTTTTTCCATACGGAAAGCAATCCCAATGGCAGCGATAACAAATAGCAGTAATGGCCAGATATAAGAAATGCCAATGATCAAAGTGGTCACTCCTTTCCATCCCGTGGTGATTCCTGTCCACAGTCTCGCAAGAAAAGAATCATCTTTCTTGTCTGCTGTTTCTTCTTTCAGGATTTTATAAAAATGAATGATTAATGTGCTGAACGAAGTTTGGCTTTGCAGATAATTCAAACGTCCTTCTTTCGCTTCAATCTCTTCCTGGATAGTTCTGATCTCATTTTCCATTCTCAGAACTTCATCCAGCGTTTTTGCCTTCTGCAACAGTTCTGTGTATTTGCCGAGCACTTCGCGTTTTGTTTTAATTCTCGATTGCAGATCAACAAATTCTTCTGTCACATCCAGCGAAGAAATGTTTTTGCTGTCAAAACTGTCAACACCGGCAGAAATCTGATCAATCAATAAATCAAAATTCTTTGACGGAATACGAACAGTAACCACATCTTCAATCCGTGTTTCACCGGCAGTTTCTGTTTCATTCGAAACGTAACCACCCAGATCCGAAGTGATTTTCCCGATAGAAGCTCTTGTCTTTTTTATATCCTTCGATTGAAAAGTCAGTTCGCCTGTCTTAATGATTTTTAATTCAGGAAGTTCGTCTTCTTTTTTTTCGGTTTGTTGAGGCTCCTGAATAATTGAGTTTGGATCGTTGACTTGGTCTGCGTTGTTTCTATTGCGATCATCATAATATCCCGGTGCAGGATCATTTGGAATTTCTTCCTTGTTTACGATTGTTTCAAAATCGTTTGAAGTGTTGTCAGAAACACCTCGCTCCTTGAGATTATCGGAGCAGGAAAACAAAAAAATAACGATGAGGATGGATAAGACTGCAATAATTGATTTCATAGTTTGAGGATTTAAGTGATGTAAAAACTCAAACGGGATAGGTTTTATTTTATATCCATTCCGGAAGTGAAGTTAATGTTTGTTAAGCCCTTCTGCCCATAAAATACCTGGAAATAAAAAACAGCGGCAACCCCGAAACAAAAATGATGAATCCGTAAAGCGAAGATTTATAATCGGATGAAATCACATTGACCCAAACCGCAGCGAGTACAAGAATGAAAACTACGGGCAATACCGGATACCATTTCATTTTATATCCCACATGTTCCGCAGCATTTTTCCTTCTGCGCAAAATGAAAATGGTAGCGACCGCAGAAACGATGGAGAGAATATCAATGAACATGACATAATTCAGAATATTCTCAAAAGTGCCGAGCAGCAAAAGCGAAAGAATCATGAGCACTAGAATAAAACTGAGCGCAAATTCCTGCACCTGTGTTCTCGCATTTAATTTTTTAAAAACCGCAGGAAGGATATTGTCATTGGCCATCGCAAAATACACCCGCGGGTTCGACATGAAACAGGTGTTGAGAAATCCGAGCACGGAAACAAAAATAACCAGCGATGCAAATTTCGAAGCCCAATCGCCCACAAATGCTCGTGCCAATTCAGCGGCAACAAGCGGAGAAGTTTTCATCGTTTCGAAACCGATCACTTTGTAATAGGCGAAATTGATGAGCAGATAAAGCAGGATGATGATTGTTATCCCCGTGATGATTGCACGCGGCAGATTGCGTTGCGCATTTTTTACATCCGCTCCGAAATTGATTGTGTTCTGATAGCCTCCGTAAGTAAAAAAGACAGCGATCAAACTCACCCCAATGGCCTTGAACAAATCCATTCCGGAAAAATTATTTTGAGTGGCGACAACATTTTCATCCGCATGTTTACCGAATACAGCAAAACAGAAAAGCAGGATCAATCCGATTTTCAGCAGGCTCAGAATATTCTGTGCTCGTGAACCCATTTTAATTCCTAAAAAATTCAAGACGAATAAAATCAAAATCACTCCAATCGCTATCAGCCTGATATTATTTTGATTTTGCAAATCAGGCGGAAGAAAGACAGGAGCAATATATTCCGCACCGATAAGCGCAACACCTGCAGCGCTGGCGGTATTCAGCAAAACAAAACTCCAGCCCATCATGAATGCATAGGCAGGCGGATAAGTATGCTGGAATAATTTGTAAAACCCACCCGCAACAGGAAGCCTCGAACCGATCTCTGCAAAGGTGAGCGCACCACAAATCGTGATAATACCACCGATGATCCAAACCAGGAAAAAAATCAGAGGAGTTCCGGCTTTATCAGCTACTGAAGCGGGCGTTCTGAAAATACCAATGCCGATTACCATGCTCACAATGATCATGATTAAATCGAACCGACCGAGTTTGGGTTGTATGTTCATAAGGCGGCAAGGTAGAAAAATATTTCTGTGTAAGTTGCGTTATGCTTATGGAAACGTGAGGAGGGCAAGACCAAAAACCCCGTCACACAATATTTTTTCAATCCTTTCGTTATACATAGACAAATAAAACTCAAACCTATGAAGTACCTTCTTATTTTGATTCTGGGCACATCGCTGGTGGCAATTGCTCATGTTAGTTCTGAAAATCATTCCAGCATTTCTTATGTGACAATCACACCGGACGGTGATGATCTCACATTGCAAATGGACAATCATGATCTGTTTGTGTTCAAACAACTTCAACTGATTCCGATCAGAGCCAATGAAGATTTCATTTCTGCGCATTCATCCTTCGGGCATTTTATTACCCTTGAAGATGCGATGGCTCAGAAAAAAGTGATTGTCTCCGAATGGACAGATGAATCTCAATCGGAGAATTATGATTCTTCACCAGTGCCCTATGAAGAAGAGGATGGATATTATGACAGCTCCGGAAATGAAAACGGAGATGGAGCGGGTTACACTTCGTCAACAGTGAATTCACTGTATATCGAAAACACTTCTTCTGATACCCTGTTTGTGATGGCAGGTGAATTAATTCAGGGAGGCGATCAGGACAGAGTATTAGCGCAGGACATGATTATTTATCCTAACAGCGGCAGAGTTGATATCGGTGTGTATTGTGTCGAGCCAAGTCGTTGGTACAGTTCTGATGGGGATGCAGAATTTGAAGGCTATGGTGATGTAGCTTCTGTTTCGGTTCGCAAATCTGCGATTCAGGATAAGGATCAAAGCGCGGTTTGGGATAAGGTGGCTGAAATCACCGAAGCCAACGGTGTTTCTTCTGAAACGGGAACCTACCACGCGTTGAAAAATTCTGATCAGTTCAATTTAAAACAAAGTGATTTTCTCGGATTTTTTGAAAACAAATTTGAAAGCACAGATGATGTGGTGGGAGTTATTTTCGTCAACGGAAGTCAAATCATGGGTTGCGAAATTTTTGCCACGCCTGTACTTTTCAAAAAAGAATATAAAAACATCATTCATTCTTATGTGACAGAAGTAATATCAAATCCCGCTGAAGGGCAGATTGACAAAGATGCAGTGGTCAGTTATTTCGAAAAGATTCGCACTGCTTATACGAGCGATACGATGGAAAGCAATATGACAAAATTTGAAGAGAATGATAAAGTGGTTCACTTCACTACGTTCTGAGTCTTAGTTGAATTCTTTAGTAGAAAAGCGGTGAGTTGATAATCAACTCACCGCTTTTACTTTTTGCGTTTGTTTTGTGCAGATATGTTGACGCGAATTTTCATTTGGATTTTCAAACGCAATGGTTGGAATTTGGAAACACAACTTCCTCAAGCAATTGATCGCTGCGTTCTCGTTGGTGCACCGCACACCAGTAATTGGGATTTGGTTTACGGCATCGCAGCCTTGCGATTACTTAAGCTCGATATTCGTTTCACCATTAAGAATGAATGGAATTTTTTTCCGATCAATTTCTTTCTCAATCGACTGGGCGCTTTATGGATCGAGCGCAATTCGAAAAAGGAAAATTCTGGTAAGCAATCCATGACTGAAATGATGACTACGCTTTTTACAAAACATGACAAATTGATTTTACTTGTTACACCGGAAGGAACCAGAAAGAAAATGATCAAATGGAGAACAGGATTTTATCATGTTGCCCTTAACGCAAAAGTTCCCATGGCGCTGGGTTATCTTGACTACAAAAAAAAATCAGCCGGAATCACTAAAATGATTTTTCCGACCGGTGATAAAGAAAAAGATTTGAAGGAGATCATGAGGTTTTATCAAACCATCAATCCGAAATTTCCGAAAAAATTCAGCGTGGATTTAGAATATGTAGAAGATCATTTGGTGGAAAAACGCAACGACTGAAGTTCGGCTTCCTTTTCCACCACTTCTAATTCATAGCTGAGTTGGAGGTTCTTTATTTTCTCTTCGCTTTGATTATTCAGATGTTCTGCCTGAAAGCCCTGATACAGTTCCAGATGATAAATGGCTTCATCCAATTTATTCTGTGCTTTTGCTGTAGTGTACAAACCTTTATGAGCAGACATGATCCGTTCTTTCGAACCGATTTCATTGGCAACATCCAGCATCTGGAAAAAATAATCGCAGGCTCCTGATTGGTTTTCTTCTTCCAAACAAATATTGCCGAGTGTTTCATAAGCGAAAGAAATTCCGTTTCTATCTGAATGAGTGTGCAGTTTTTCCAAGGCATCAATTAAAAATTCCTTCGCTTTCGGAAGTTGTTTCAATTCGTAATAAACTATACCGATATTGAGCATCGAAGTAGCCACTCCGAAATGATCTTGATTCGCTTCTCTTATTTTCAGGCTTTTCATATGACAAGTCAAAGCTTTGTCGAAAAGCAATTGTGAGGCGTGAATATTTGCCAGATTGTTAAGGCAGTTCGCCTGACCATGTTCGTTTTTTATTTCTGAAAATAATTCCAAGCCCTTCATATAGAAAAAAACGGCACGGTCATGATCACCAAGAAGTTTGTAAACGATTCCAATATTGCTGATCACATTCGCCTGCCCGACCTGATTATTGTTATTCTCAAAAATTTTCAATGCGGCTAAATGATATTCCAATGACTTGTTGTAGTTCTCCAGTCCGCGATAAACAGAACCCATATTATTCAGATTGTTTCCTCTTCCCAGCGGTTCATCAAGATGATCAAAAATTTCCTGAGCCATCTTATGAAAATTCAGTGACATGGTATAATGCCCCATGTTGCGATAAACAACGCCAAGCGTTTTTAATGAATAGGCTTTTCCTTTTTCATATTTTGAAGAAGTGGAAAGGAAATGAGCCTGTTCCGCGTGACGCAACGCCTCATTCGGATTTGTTCGCTGAAGTTCCCAGGCATATTGATTCAGATATTCAATCTTTTCAACCCCAGTAGAGTCGCTTATCTTTTGCTCAAGTTGCTTCAGGATGTCCGTCATGGATACAGATAGGGTGTTAATGAACAATTAACTTCATTCATACTTTTTAATCAGGAAAAGGTTTCGTAAGTATGGTTGGATTTCTTACGATGGAATAAAAATATGTTTTTAACCACCATGCACTGAATATTTTTGGCTTCCATTTTTTCAACATGGGAAAGGACAAACTGAAAAAATTCAAAGAGCTGGAATCATTTCCGAATGTTTTTCAGAATCACGACTACCGCACGAATCGGCTGGTCAATTTTCGTGGTGAAGAAATGAATTTTAAAGGTCGTTGGAGTTCCAGCATCTTTTCAAATCAGCATCCGTTGATACTTGAATTAGCGTGCGGCAAAGGCGAGTATGCAATCGGCTTGGCTAAAAATTTTCCGGACAAAAATTTTATTGGTATTGATGTTAAAGGAGCGAGGATCTGGAGAGGTGCGAAAACAGCCATCGAGGAACAAATCAGCAATGTCGCTTTTGCAAGAATGAGAATCAATAATCTGGTGAATTTTTTTGACAGGGATGAAGTGAGTGAAATCTGGATCACTTTCTCCGATCCATTTCCAAAAAATCATGACGCGGAAAAACGGCTGACGTCAAAAACATTTCTGGATATCTATCGCAACGTTTGCAGAACTGATGCTGTCATTCATCTGAAAACAGATTCTTTTATGTTCTATAATTCAACGCTTGAATCACTTTTGCAAAATGGATGCAGGATTCTTGAAAGCAACGATGATATCTATGGCAACGGTGTTCAACAGGAAGAGTTACTCATTAAAACCTTTTACGAATGCATTCACCTGAAAGACCAGAAAACAATCAAGTATTTGAAATTCCTGCTCTAATTGATTCAAACAATTCATCCATTTCTTCATAATTCTTTATTCCTGTTTTTTCTTCACTTCCTCCATCTATATAAATTCCGATTGCTCCTGAATGCTGAATAGCCGGTAAAATATTTTTATCTGCTCCCGTGCTGCTGATTAAAAATTGAAATTTTAAACTCAGTGTTTTCAAATCATCTGATGAGAAAGCGCGATAATCCGCATTCAAAATAAAAATGTTCGCACGATCTTTCCATTTCATCAATTCTGATTCAATATTTCTGATTTCCGAAAATGAGATTTGAACCATTAACGGTTTAAGAAAATTAAAATCTGAAATTGAAAATGTTGACGGCAATTGAACAAAATCAGGATTGGTATATTCAATTACCTGTTGTATTTCGTCATGTGGTTGATTGCTGAATTCGGCCACTACTTTTGGACCCACGACCCAATCAATAATCCCTTTCGCAGTTGGGAGTTGTATGAAATTGGGTGAAGATGGATCAAAACAATATCCCATCCACTCCACATCGTGTGCAGCAAAATAACGTGCATCGGTTAAGTTGCCGACAGAATTTACCTTTACCAATATTTTATTTGCCATAAAAAAAACTAACCCGTTCGGCAAAGATGGCAAGGGAAAAGAAAAAAGAGGATTCATTTTTTGACTTGGTTCATGAAGTGGCAAGATTGATTCCACGAGGAAGAGTTACTTCATATGGTGCGATCGCCAAATATCTCGGTACCGGAAAATCAGCGCGTGTCGTGGGTTATGCAATGAATGCGGCACATACTTCAAAATTTCGCGTTCCCGCACATCGTGTTCTGAACAGAAACGGATTGCTCACCGGCAAACATCATTTCGGATCACCGGATGAAATGCAAAAGTTGTTAGAAAAAGAAGGCGTGAAAGTGATAAAAGATCAGGTGCAGGATTTCAAAGAAATATTCTGGGATCCAAATACTGAATTAGACCTTTGAAAAAATGATTTCGAATTCAATTCACCAATCATAAATAGATTAGAGGCTTAAATGAATTGAATCATGTCTGTTACACCAAAGGAATTCAACGACAACCGAACCGTGATGAATGGGAAAATTCTTGGTCAGAATAATCTCGTCATTAACCGTCTTTTCAATCTTGACACTAATTGTTATGCGGAGGGCGCGCTTTCCTCAAAAACAAAAGAGATGCTCGGATTGGTTGCTTCCATGGTTTTACGTTGCGATGATTGCGTTCGTTATCATCTCGGAAAATGCAATGAGATGAAGTTGACCACCGAAGAAGTTTTCGAAATTTTTGCCGTGGCAAATATTGTCGGTGGCACAATTGTAATTCCGCATTTAAGAAGAGCAGTAGATTATTGGGAACAATTGCAAAATGAAAAATCATGACAGAAGCAAAACAACTCGCGGCACAAATTGAAATGCTCTTTACCGGTCCGGTTTGGATTGATGTGACAATTATGGATACACTGAAAAATATTTCGGCAGCACAGGCAGCAGCAAAGCCATTTAATAATGCGAATTCAATCTGGCAAATAGTGAATCATTGTATTGATTGGCGATTCAATTTATGTGAACGGATACAAGGAAAATCTCCGATGGCTGGTGAAGCGAATTATTTCATTCCGGTTAAAAACACCACTGAAAAAGCCTGGAAAACAACATTGAAAGAATTTGAAAAATCTCAGAACGAGTTAGTGAAACTGGTGAAAGCGATGTCTGATAAAAAATTAAATACTGAACAGGGAAAGTATAAAGTCACTTTCCGGAATTTTATTCACGGAATCATTCAGCATGACGCTTATCATCTCGGGCAGATTGTGATATTGAAAAAATTCGTTTGAACGATGTCGCAACCTAAAAACGATAAACGCCTGTTTCTGCTCGATGCTTATGCGCTCATTTTCCGCGCATATTTTGCGTTCAGTAAAAATCCACTCATCAATTCAAAAGGTCAGAATGTTTCAGCCATTAGCGGATTTACAAATACGCTGGCTGAGTTGATTCAAAAAGAGAAGCCCACTCATCTCGCGGTTGTTTTTGATCTGGGCGGTTCAAGAGAAAGAGAAGAAGCCTATGCCGATTACAAAGCAAACCGGCAGGAAGCACCGGAGGATATTTTGTTTGCAGTCCCTTATATCAAAGAAATCATTCGGGGATTTCATATTCCAATTCTCGAATATGAAGGTTACGAAGCGGATGACATTATCGGCACCATCGCCAAAAAGAAAGCTGAAGAAGGGCACATTGTTTACATGGTAACTCCTGATAAAGATTATGCCCAATTGGTGCAGGAAAATATTTTCATGTATAAACCTGCGCGCAATAACGGTGATGTAGAAATTTTGGGAGTGGAGGAAATCAAACAGCAATGGGAAGTTGAAAATCCATTACAGGTAATTGATATACTTGGTATGTGGGGTGATGCAGTTGACAATATTCCCGGCATTCCGGGAGTGGGTGAAAAAACCGCGAAAAAATTCATCAAGGAATTTGGCTCAATGGAAAACCTGATTGCTAATGCTGATAAAGTGAAAGGCAAAGTGGGAGAGAACGTTAAGCAGTTTGCAGAACAAGGTTTACTATCCAAGAAATTAGCGACCATCAATTTGAATGTTCCGATTTCGGTGACAGATGATGAGTTGAAAATGGATCCTCCCGACAGGGAGAAACTCGCAGCCATTTTTTCTGAATTGGAATTCCGCACACTTGCAAAAAGAATTTTGGGCGACAGTTATTCGGTAAATAAAAGTGCTGCAGCTTCTGTTATTCCCGATCAAAATACAGGTGAAGTTTCAGGCGAAAACGAAGTTCAGGAAAAGGCAAAACAGAATGAACAGGGAAATTTATTCGGCAATGTGTCAAGTGTTGGATTAGGTGCCGGAAAGAATATTTACAACACACTTCATACTTATCGTACCATTCTGGGTGATGATGCGATAAAAAAATTAGTACAGGAATTAGAAGCCCACGAAGAATTTTGTTTTGACACAGAAACAACAGGACTGGATTATTTCGCTTTGGATTTGGTTGGAATGAGTTTTAGTGTGAAAGAAGGAGAGGCGTATTATGTTCCTGTTCCTGACAATTATGAAGAGGCAAAAAAAATTGCGCATCATTTTAAACCGCTGCTCGAAAGCAAAACGCAAATCAAAATCGGGCAGAATGTAAAGTTTGATATGCTCGTTTTTCGCAGATATGATATACACGTTTCTCTTCCGGTTTATGATACGATGGTTGCGCATTATCTCGTGGAGCCCGATTTGAAACACGGTATGGATTATCTCAGTGAAACTTATTTGGGTTACACGCCAGTGCATATTGAAGAACTGATTGGTAAGAAAGGAAAAAATCAGGGAACCATGCGCGATGTTGCTCTGGAGAAAATTTCAGATTATGCTGCTGAAGACGCGGACATCACTCTTCAATTGAAGCATAAAATCTCTCCAATGGTGGATCAACAAGAACTGAATAGAGTACTTGAAGAAATTGAACATCCGCTCATCGAGGTGTTGGCTGATATGGAATATGAGGGAGTGAAAATTGATGAGGCTTTTTTAAAAATCTATTCAAAAGAGCTGGAAGCGGATATGCTGAAAGTGCGTGATGAAATTCATGCAATGGCAGGAATGGACTTTAATTTGGATTCGCCCAAACAACTCGGTGATGTTTTGTTCGGCCATCTCAAATTACCTTTTGAAGGGAAAAAAACTTCCACAGGTCAACTCTCCACCAATGAGGATGCGTTACAAGCTTTGTCAAAACACCATCCCATTGCTGAAAAAATTCTTGATTATCGCGAATTCACTAAACTGAAATCTACTTACGTGGATTCACTTCCGCTTTTGATTAACAAAAAAACAGGACGGGTTCATTCCACCTTTCGTCAGGCCGTTGCCGCAACAGGAAGATTGAGCAGTGATAATCCGAATCTCCAGAATATTCCGATAAGAACAGAGCGCGGTCAACGCGTGCGCAAAGCATTTATTCCACGTGATGAAAATCATATTCTCGTTTCTGCCGATTATTCGCAGATTGAATTGCGGATTGTTGCCGCATTGAGCGGTGATGAAAATATGCTGGATGCATTTGTAAAAAATATTGACATTCATACTGCAACCGCAGCAAAAGTTTATGGTGTTGCTCTTGATGCGGTAACCAAAGAAATGCGCTACAAAGCGAAGAGTGTAAACTTCGGAATCATCTACGGGCAGGGCGCCTTTGGTCTGGTTGAAAATATCGGAGTGAGCAGAAGCGAAGCGAAAGAGATTATAGAAAATTATTTCAAGCAGTTTCCAAAAATCAAAGAATACATGAATTATAATATCGGTTTTGCGCGCGAGAAAGGTTACGTACAAACGATCAAAGGCCGTAGACGATATCTGAAAGATATCAATTCAAGAAATTTTACAGTTCGCGGATTTGCTGAACGAAATGCGATTAATTCTCCGGTGCAGGGCAGCGCAGCGGATTTAATCAAACTCGCAATGATTGATATACACCGCGAATTCAAAAAACAAAAGCTGAAATCAAAAATGACTTTGCAGGTTCATGATGAATTGGTTTTTGATGCACATCGCGATGAAGTGGAACAAATCAAACCCATCATTGCGGAGAAAATGAAAAATGCCATCAAACTCAAAGTACCGATCGAAGTGGAAACAGGAACGGGTGAAAATTGGCTGGAGGCGCATTGAGCAATCGGTAAATACAAATCCCTATTTTAGCTCCTATGAAAACCTCGCTGGTTATATTCCTGATTTTTTTTCTCTCGATTGATTCTTTTGCCCAACAGGATCCGCTGTTTTCACATCCGCAGGCAAATCAGATTTTTTCCAATCCAGCATTTGCAGGCTCGCATGAGCAAACAAGTCTTACCGCTGTTTATCGTCATCAATGGTTAGGATTTGAAGATGGAGCACCTCGCACAGCATTATTGAATGCCAACACTTTGTTTGCGTCAAAAAATATCGGTGCAGGAATAAGTTTGATTTATGATCAGATTGGTGTTTCTAAAACTTCGGGTGTAAATATTTCTTATGCCTATCAGATTAAACTCGGTAACGATCGTTTATCATTCGGACTCAATACCGGTCTGATCAATTATGCTTCCAAATGGTCTGATGTCGCAACGATACAACCGGACGATCCTTCATTTCAAAATGCAAATGAAAATATCTGGTTCCCGCTTTTTGGTGCAGGTGCATATTATTATGGTGAAAATTATTATGCAGGAATTTCTGTTCCGCATCTGATCAACTACAGTTATGAAAATTCATTTCAGCCCGCCACATTGGTAAACCAATCGAGTCAATATGTTCATTGGCTTTTGTCAGCGGGTTATGTTTTTGAATTGAGCGATGAGATTTTATTTAAATCAAATATGGATGCGCGATTGGTGCAGGCAGCACCCGTTGAAATTGATCTCGGCATGTCGCTGATGTTGTTTGAATCTTTTTATGCCGGCTTGTCTTACCGCAGCAGTGATGCGATGATTTTTTCCGCAGGTTATCGAACATCAGAAAATTTTTCGATTGGCTATTCTTATGATTATCTGCTCACTCGTTTATCTTTTCATAGTTCAGGATCGCATGAACTGATAGTGCAGTATGATCTTATTGATCCGGAGAAAGAAGTGAAGACGGTGAATATGTTTTGATACTAGTAATTCATAAAGCTTTTCAGACATCTGCCCTTCGATTCAATTCTATTTGAAATCAGATTAAGAACCTCTTATTTTACTGCCGATGATCGCGGTGTCATTGCACTTTGATATCAACCCGTTCCGCTTGCAAATCCAATAACGGATTTTAGTTCGTTCGGCTCTCACCTTCCGTCTCATCGCAACAAATCATCCCCGGTTATCGTAATGATGCCCTGTCAACTCTTGAAAATTCATTTATCCCACTGTCATATCTGTTTTAAAAGCCGGAACCATTAAATCAGGAAGGCGCATGAAAACAAAAAATACGAATAATGTAAACTTGCTGTTGCCGGGCTATTTGCAATCTTATCAAAAAATTTCTTCGATACAAAATACGGCAACATCAACAGCAATGATTGTGAACGAACAATCTGCATGGTTGTGGTTGCATTTTCAATCGCGTCAAGCTCAAAAGAATTTCCTCAAATAGTCTTACATGATAAACAGGTCTGCCATGAAACGTCATATACTTTCTTTTCTCGCATTTTTAACAATCACCATTTCGATGGCGGTTGCTCAAAATGTGCAGATTACTACTAACTCACAACCCACCTCAATGGTGAGTTGTGGCCCTTCACAAGATATAACCGTGACGGTGAAAAATGTTTCCGGTTCAACCATTGATAATGTTTTTTTCACTCCGCAAATGGATCCGGGATTAATTTATGTGGCTGGTTCCGTTTCCGGAACGGGTGTTTCAGAATCAGACATTTCGGTTCCTAATGCCCCGATATACGAATTGCCTGATCTGATAAACAATCAGCAAGTGGTAATTACATTTTCTATTGAGGCGGCTTGTTTCAGTTATTCAATTGCAAATATTGATTTCGTTTGTGACTACAATCTGGGTGGAATTCCGATCTCGACCACAACTCCAATTCAAACTCCGATCAATATTCAAACCACCACATTAAATATTAATAGCAGCACAATCCCGACATCAATTCTTGGTCATTTGGGAGATACGATTACCGTAAACATTATTGTTGAAGCAGCAAACTCAGGTTATCTCTCCTCCTTTAATCTTTATCATGACTACGGTCAAAATCTGGATATCTTTTCTAACATTGGAGTAGTGGTTAACAACGGATCAATGGCAACGATCACTTTAAGCGGAACTGACTTTGCTTCTGCCGGTGATGGTGATAATTTATTTGAACCGGGTGAGTCTCTCACGATTATCGAAACAATAATTGTTCTCGGCTCCGGTGATTTAAATGGCGCACCGATTAATACAACTTATCTCGTAGCGGTTGAATGTCTGTCTCAAACCTGTCAGATTGATCAGCAGTTCATGGACATCACTTTTAATACTCCGCCCATTTTCAGCATGGAATCAGATGCGGTGTTTTCTGATACGCTTACAAAGTGTCATCCGGATAGTGTTTATGCATGGTTTTCAAATAATACAGCACCTGTTGCTGGCGATACACAGGCTTGCCACATGTTCAATCTTTCTCTTGATCTCGGCATCAGGCACTATACAAGTTCTTCGAATCTCGGCTTGTTTTTTCTTGGAAATTTCTGGAGGTTGATGTGGGATAATTTCCGCATTGCAGGTCAGTTAGTACCGGTGAACGGATGTGCACTTGGTGCCAACGATCCTTGCAGCATAACGCTGAATGGTGTGTTTTCTTCCGACCCGGATGGAGCAGGTGGATTGAGCGATTTGGATAATGACGGATGGTTTGATGATCTGGCTTTTGGTGATACTATTTATTATTCATACACGATGGCGCTCAATTATTGCATTGACTACGTTCCTAATATTCTGGATGCAAATCCAGAAATCGGAATGAGCCGAAAATTTTGGATTGAACCGCATTTCATTTCTCAGTCACTGTTGTACAGCGATATTGATGGAGATCGTTTTTGGTCTTATTCTTTTGATGATTATATCAATGGAGTGGATACAGATGATTTTCCTACGGATGCTTATCAAGGTGTGACAGATATTTATGAATTCCGCTTTAGCCGAAAAATCACTCATGGCGCACCTGGGAATGTAAAAAACTGGTGCCCTACTAAACAAATGAAATGGAGAGCGATAATTCCGGCAGGATATATTTTAGACGGTGCGCCAACTACCAGTGCGGGTAATGTTCCTGTTTTAAGTTATTCAGTGAGCAGTGATACTGTAATCATAGAATCCGAAATCAATCATAACAACAACGTCAATAATCTCAGTTTGTTTTTACCACTTCAACCTACCTGTGCGTCAACAGCAGGGCCGAATGTGATTCGCTGGTATGTAGATTATTTATGCGATGCATCATGCACTGCGCCTACTTGTTGGGAAGAATGGGTGAAAGACACATCCAATGTATTTTATGTTCACCTCACCGGATGCAATATTGCCTGCACAGACGGAATTACTTCATTGAGTCTGAATGTGGAACGCCAGACATTAGGATTTTCTGATCTTGCACAAACAATACCTCTGACACCAACTTCTCCGGGCATTCGACTGGATGTAGCGATAGCATGCGACTCCGTTAAACTTTATGCTCCGGCTACTGTTTGCGACACTTTTGACAATGCACACATTAGTGTAACCTATATCAATCCATATCCAATTCCATATGATGAAGTGGAACAACTGGAGTTTGCATTTGCAGAAGTTGAAATTTATGATGCAACAACAGGAATAGCATATTTATGCCCGATCATTCCCGATTTTAATTTTTCCAATGATACTTTCAATTATTATTTTGATGCAGGTGCATTAATTGGTTCACCTTACCTGCCTGCCGGTTTTTTATTCATGCCCGGAGATTCAGTTGACCTGACATCCTGGTTTACCGGTTCTACCGATCTTCCAAACAATCAGCTTCAGGAGACGATTCATTTTCGTGCCTACCATGGTGCATTTGATTCCGGAGGCAATCTGATTGCGCCAGAAGAATTTGGTCACAACTTTACCGTATTTAATCCTGAAGTAAGTGCAAAGTTTGCGCGGTTCTCCGGTGGTGGCAACGGAAGCATTTGCGACACTACATCAGGAAGCCTGAAGGTCAACCATGCGTTTGCAGATCTGACCGGTTATTTCCCCGGTGAGTTCAGAACAGGCGGTTATCCGCGTGATTATAAAGTTGAACTTCCTGATTCTGCTATTTATGTCCCCGGATCTACAGATATTTTCATTGCAGGTCACGGTTGGTTTTATGGATTGCCTGATCCTGCCATTTCTAATGACACCTTAATTTATTCTTATCCATTTTCTCTGCCTGCATATTTGCCCGATTTAAAACAATTCAAAGGTGAATATCTAATCACTTTCCGATATACCCGGAACTGCATGACTGCGGTAGATGATGGATATATGAGTTCCGAGTTCACGCAGAATTATTATGCTGCATGTGTAGATACCATAGTAGGAATGTCTTCCTCGACCTTTTATCATACCAATACTGACCCCGCTTTGTTTTATCTCAGCAGCGATCAGCAAATGCAAGTCAATACAGATACTTCCTCATTTGATATGCAGTTTACCAATTATGCTTTACAGAGTGCGCTGTTCAAAGCTGCTCAATACTCATATTTATATTTTACGAGCAATTCAGGATTGATTGATATCGTGAATGTTTACAATATTTCATCCGGAACTGTTTATCCGATAACAGATTTTGGCGGCACATTTTTAGCCGAACTCGGCACCATTGCTCAATATGAAACACGTGATATCCGCGTTGAATTTACAACGGCTTCCTGCGCACAAGACCTGATCAGCGCTTATCTGGGATGGAATTGTTTTGGATATCCTGACAATAATCTTGCAATCGGGTGCGAGCCGGTAAATGATGTCATGCTTGTTGATGTCATCATTCCACAAAGTGTTGTTTATGCAACTTTCTCCGGTCAAACCCCACTCAGTCCATTTTTATGTGACACAACAGAATTTGAAATTTCGGTCAACAATGCCTTAGAATCATATGTGTACGGAAGTTTCATTGATGTTACCATACCTCCAACCGGGTTAATCATTATTCCGGGTAGTTCGATGATGTACTATCCTTCTGTTGGTTCGTATGTTTCTATTCCTGATCCTGTTTTGATCAGCGGTTCCATTTATCGATTTGACAGTACTGCGATAAATAATATTTTATCTGATGGTTTAGCCGGAGTTGGAAATCCGAACGGATATAATTACACAGAGTATAAAATAAAATTCAATGTGATTACCACCTGCGATTTTCTTTCAGGTTCGTTTTTACATGTTGATGTTACGGGATACAAAGCTTGCCAGGGAATTTGTGACGGACTAAACGGAAGTAATTCTTTGCCGGTAAATATTAATGGGGTCGGTAATCTTTACAACACGAGTTTCAGTTTTTTGAATGGCAATAACAATACTGATATCAATATCTGTGAACCTGCGACATTTCTTGTCACTTTGATAAACGCGGGAAATACTGATCCTTCTGTTTTGAATGATACTACTTCTTATTCAGATTTCATTCATCTTTTCATGCCTGATGCGGTCAGTTATAATGCGAATACTTTTTCACCTATACACAATGCTCCGGTGATAGGAGAACCGACAACAGCGATTGTTTCAGGAGGAGTTGAATATACCTGGCAAATTCCTTCCGGAGTTGTTGAAGGTGATTCAGTTGTTTTTGCGATTTCACTTTCTGTTGCAGATACGACTTGCGGAACCACTTTCGATCTTCAGATGCAAGGTGTTTCCAATCGTGCCACTGTATGTTTGGCAAGTAATGATACCTGCGATATACAATTCTCCATTGGCGATGAAATTTTTACGCTCAATGTAGTGAAGCCTTGGCTGGATATTGACATTGCAAGCGCAACTATTCTTGCCTTAAATTCGAATCAGGAAATTCTGAATCTTGATTTAACTATTACAAATAACGGAAGTGATCTGCAATCCACACAGTCAATTTCAATCGGAATTTTTAATGACACCGATGCAAGCGGCAACTATTCTGCAGGTGATGATTCAGTAACAACTTTCATTTACAACATCACTCTTGCCGGAGGTTCCACTCAGGTATTTAATGAATTGATAACCATGACTGCCGGATTATTATGTGACCTGGTGGTGATTATTGATCCTGCTTACAACTGCGTTTGTGCCGGTGATGAAGATGCTATGAGTCCATTGATTTTACTTAACGCAGGCAACGATGCCAGCATCTGCACTTATTCATTTGCAACGATTGGTTCTGATACAGTGGTGGGTTATTCTTACACCTGGACATCGGCAAACGATCCCACGCTGACATATATCGGTGGCAATACAAATAATCCTGATGTAACATTTGTTTATACCGGCCCACCGCTTTCATCACCGCAGGCATTCACCTATACGCTGACGACTGATAGAGGAAGTTGTATCAATGTCGATCAGGTAACAGTTACTGTATTGAACACACCAATTGCGAATGCAGGATTTGATTTAACAATATGCAGTAATGATACAGCCATCATTGTTGGCGGAACAGGAGACACTTATTCATGGAATCCTCTTGCGGGTGCGGTTGGAATTGTTTCAACGAACAATAATATTTTGAATGCATATCCTCCGATAGGTTCGACCGAATCTTATGAATTGGTGGTGATGAATAATAACGGTTGTTATGATGTGGACACTGTGAATGTTTCAAATTATCTGATGCCGAATTCTACATTTTCCATGAGCACTATATCCAGTTGTGTGACTGATTCGGTTGAGATTATTTATCAGGATTCAATTTACCCGTTATTTATTTATGATTGGGATTTCAGCACATTGGATGTGGACACGATCAGTAACGGACATTATTTTGTCAGCTCAATAAATCCGGGGGTATTTTCAGTTTCCCTGACTGTAACAAATGGAATCTGCGTTTCACCATTAACGCAACAATTCATTACCATCAATGCGCCAGCGATTGCAGATTTCAATCTGAGCGATTCATTAGGTTGCACAGGAAATTTTTATACCGCGGTATTTACAGGTGTTGCCGGTTCAATGGCAACATACAATTGGAATTTTGACGGTGGGGTTGCTATCCCGGGCTTTGGTCAGGGACCGCATACAATTGTTTGGAATACTCCGGGATCTCATTATGTCAGTTTAAATATTGATGAACCCGGATGTGAAACTTCGCCTACACAATATGCATCAATCGAGATTGTGACAACGCCAATTTCCACATTCAATATTTCATCATCCGGAATTTGTTTTGGTGATTCTGCAACTGTAACCTTCACCGGGTCAGCGTCAGTTAACGCGTCCTATGTTTGGGATTTTGATGGTGCAACAGTTGTTAATGGCGCGGGTGCAGGTCCTTATACAATTGCATTTGCAGCAACAGGTCAGTATGATTTTTCTCTCACCATAAATGAAAACGGTTGCTCATCAATACAAACCATTCAGACCATTTATGTTTATACAGTTCCGACTTCGGATTTTACACTCAGTCCGGTCAATGCATGTGAAAATGAAAATATTATCCTCACTTACACGGGCAACGCAACTCCGTTTGCAACTTACAACTGGAATTTTGCAGGAGCCAATGCATCACCCGGTGTAGGACAAGGTCCGCATACTTTGAGTTGGACTGATGCGGGCAACTATTCAGTTTCATTGGATGTAACACAATCCGGATGCGCTTCAACAGTTCAAACACAGTCGATTACCATTTATGATGTACCAACATCTAATTTTTATATCAATGCAATGCTTGCGTGTGCAGGTACTGAAGTCTCCGTTTTTTATACAGGAACAGCTGATACTTCCTCCACATTTATCTGGGATTGGGATGACGCAATTCCAAGTACAGGAATAGGAATGGGACCACATACGATTTATGCTGCGGATGGTGGTGCGGTAGATATATCACTTATCGTTGTTTCACCAAACGGTTGTGTTTCTGATACATCGTTCGATTCAATTTATTTCTTCGATATTCCAACAGCTGATTTCACAATCAGTGATTCAGTCGGATGCACAGGAGCAAATTATCAGTACACAGTTACATACACAGGAAGCGCATCACCGGTTGCAAATTACATCTGGGATTTTGATGGTGGTGTTGCTACACCGGGAACAGGACCTGGTCCTCATTCGGTTGAATGGGCGGTTGACGGTCCTAAAGTGATTACTCTTTTTGTTGAAGAGAACGGATGTTTTTCCGCTCCGGTTCAACAAATGATTTTGTTACAATATACGCCAACCGCATTTTTCACTATCAATGCTCAAGGTGGTTGCAGTGGCAACGGCTATATCATTGAATACACCGGAAATGGGCAGGCGAATTTTTCTTATGATTGGAATTTTGGCGGAGGAACAGCAAATCCGGGAGTTGGACAAGGACCACATTATCTGAATTTCTCTGCTCCCGGAACTTATAATCTGACATTAGTCGTCACCAATTTTATTGGTTGCACAACAACATTCACCGCATCGATTGTTGAACCCGATCCGCTTGTTTTGCCTGTTTCAATTACAAATATTACTTGCCCTGGCTATACTGATGGAACAGCAACCGTTTCGCCAGCAGGCGGTGCAGGATTTTACACTTACCTCTGGAGTACCGGAGCAACCTCCAATACAATTTCAAATCTTTCACCCGGAACTTATTTCGTTACGGTTACAGATATTAACGGATGTATGAGCTGGCAATCGATAACGATTACCGATCCGCTACCTGAAACGTTCAGTGTTATTCCGGGCGATGTAACTTGTTTTGGTGATGCAGATGGATTAGTCATGATTTCAACTTCAGGAAATAACGATCCGTATCAGTTCAGTTTGAACGGTAATCCTCCGCAATCAAGTGGAACATTTTCGGGACTGGCAGCAGGTAATTATGATTTTGTAATCACTAACGCGAACGGATGTGTTTACAATGATTCATTCACCATCTCACAACCGGATATATTGGGAGTTACCCTCGAATCACAAATTATTCTTGAATTAGGTCAGTCAGTGATTTTGGATCCGCTGGTTTTTGGCGGAATTCCACCATACAGTTTTGATTGGGGTCCTGATGATCATATCAGTTGCGATAATTGCGAATCTCCAACTGCCGATCCGGTATTTACAACAACCTATGATGTTTTGATTGCGGATGCAAACGGTTGTCAAACGTATGCGACTGTAATTATCATCCTTGATAAAAACATACACATTTTCGTACCGAATGTTTTCACACCTAACAATGATAATCTCAACGATCTGCTCTATGTATTTGGAGAAGGAATCAAAGACATCGAGTTGAGAGTTTATGATCGTTGGGGCGAAGAAATATTTATTACCAATAACATGACCGAAGGATGGGATGGAACGTACAAAGGCAAAGCATTGAACAGCGATGTGTTCATCTATCGTTTGTCAGTGACATTACTTGACAATACACAAATCCAAAAAGATGGAAGTGTGACCTTGGTGAGATAACAGAACAATGAATTTTGAATTCTGATTTCTGAATCGGATGAAGACTTTTCAGAATCAGGATAAGTTATAAAATCAAAATATTGCTTGTGACGTGAATTCAAAATTCACAAATCAGGATTCGGAAATTTAAAAAATGTTTGCCATGAAAACCATTATTAACACGCTCGCGATATGCGCATTATTGCTGTGCATGCACACCCCGACAAGAGCGCAGGATCCGCACTTCTCGCAATATGCAGGTGCGCCCGCAGCTTTTAATCCGGCAATGACGGGTTTGTTTCTCGGAAATTATCGCGTTGCAGGAATTTACAGAAATCAATGGTCAACCATTCGTGGTTCTGTTCCTTTCAGAACTTATTCAGCCACGTATGATATGCGCTTTGAAGGAAACGGAAAATTTGATGGCATCGGTGCAGGTATCACTTTTTTGAGCGACAAGGCAGGATCAGCAGAACTGACTTCGCAACAACTCAATTTATCTTTTGCTTATATCAAAGCGTTGAACTATCGCGGCAATCACTATTTATCTCTTGCCGGACAGTTCGGTATTGCACAACGCGCACTTGATCTCAGTACACTTCAATTCGGCAATCAGTACGAAGAAGGTGGATACAATCCGCTGAACCAGGGTGAATCATTCATTACCGATGCCGTGACTTATCCTGATTTTTCTACAGGTGCTTTATGGTATTATGCCGCTTCAGAAAGAAATATTTATCATGCAGGATTTTCTGTTTTTCATCTTTCACAACCTGAACATCATTTCACCAACACCGACTCTTATTCAAAACTTGATATGCGTTTTGCTTTTCAATCAGGCGGACAGTTCAAGGTCAGCGCATATAATGATCTGTTGACTTCTGCGATTATCATGAAGCAAGGTCCTTACAAAGAAATTGTTTTGGGTGCGGCTTATCGTTACGTTTTCAATCCTTATGAAAAAGGTTCGAAGACAACTGCATCGGTTGGTTCCTATTATCGCCTGGTAGGAAATCATACAAACCCGATTGCGAGTGATGCGCTGATCGTCACTGCAAAAGCTGAATTCAATAATCTGATTTTCGGATTGAGTTATGATTTGAATATTTCTTCATTAACCGCAGCCACGCGCACGCATGGTGCCATTGAAATGAATCTCGGTTATATCGGTAAATTCGGAACCAGGAAACAGAATACTAAATATTGCCCCAGCTTTTAGTCTCCATTATTTTTTATCAGTGAATCAGTTTCTTACAAAAAGAAAAGTCACCCCGATGCATCGGGACGACTTTTCTGAAAGGCATACTACCAAATTTCTTATCTGACCAAAGTCACATTGCCTTTAAACTCTGTCAGTTTGTCGAGAGGATTGCGGGCTTTTATGTAATACGCATAAGAGCCGACTTCCTGCTCGAACCCTTTGTAGATTCCATCCCATCCGGCATTGATGTCATCTGTTTCATAAACCAATTCTCCCCAGCGGTTAAAAATCTGAAAAGAGAGCAATTCGAAACTTCCGAACGGAAGAAGATGAAGTACATCATTTTTTCCATCACCGTTTGGAGTGAATGCATTCGGAACAAAGATGGAGAAATCAGGAACCACATTTACAATCACTGTGTCATAACCAATACATCCATTAGCATCCGTTACTTCAACGATGTAAATAGTTGTGTCGGCAGGTGTTGCAACCACAGTTCCTGCCGTTGGATTGTCAAGACCTGTTGGAGGTGTCCACATGAAGAACACACCGCCTGATGCGAAAAGAGTAACCGATTCGCCAAGTATAATTAACGACACATCAGGATTGGCGTCAACGATAATATTATTAACGGTCACCGTTACAGCATCTGTGTTTGTACATCCGTTTGCATCAGTAACTGTCAGAATATAATTGGTTGTGGTAGTTGGATTAGCATCGGGTGTTGCAATGTTGGTGGCACTCAATCCTGTTGCGGGTGTCCATAAAATAATTGTTCCATTTGTGCTTCCGCTAATTGTCGCCATGCTTCCGTTGCAAATATTGAGATCAGGTCCCGCATTCACAGTGGGCAAAGGATTTACTGTTACGGTAACCGTTGTGTTATCACTGCATCCTGCTGTTGTTCCTGTTACAACATAAGTAGTTGTAACCACAGGTGATGCAACAGGATTTGCAATATTGGATGCGCTCAATCCTGTTGCCGGTGTCCATGAATAAGTAGTTGCTCCATTCGCTTGCAACTGAACATTATCTCCTGCGCAAATTGCCTGATCAGCAGTCACCGTTACTGTTGGTGATGGATTAACGGTTATCGTCAGATCATCCGTTGCGGTGCAACTTCCGGCACTGATGGTTGCTGTATAAATTGTAGTTGTTGAAGGATACGCCAACGGATTAGCAATATTCGGATTGCTCAATCCTGTTGCGGGTGTCCAAACAATTGTCGGAATTCCGTTTGTGTTTGCGTTTAACTGTACTGTATCACCTGCGCAAATAGTTTGATCATTTCCCGCGTTCACCGTTAATGTTGGAACAACAGTAATCGTCATCGTATCTGTATCCGTGCAAAGTCCATCGGTACCTGTCAGAATAAAATCCATCGTTGCATTCGGAGTTGCCAATGAGGTGAGATTTGACGGCTGACTCACAAAACCTGCAGGGCTCCAAGTGTTATTCGGATAAGGACTCACACCTTGCAACTGAATACTATCACCCGTGCATGTAATCAAATCAACACCTGCATCAACAGCCGGAGCAGCCTGAACAGTGATGGTTATGCTGTCTGTACTGAAACATGATCCGTTATCACCGGTCAAAGTATAAGTAGTTGTTGTTACCGGAGATGCAACAGGATTTAAAATATTCGGATCGTTCAATGTATTTGCAGGAGACCAAACGTAATTCGGATTAAAGGTGGAGCCGTTCAACTGAGCGGTTTGTCCTAAACAAATAGACTGATCGGGACCTGCGTTAACAGGCGGAGCAAAAATGCTTTGCACATCTACTGAAACCGTATCCGTGCAAAATCCATTTGAAGAAACAAAATAAAAAGTGGTTAAACCAACAGGGAATCCCATCGTACTTAACGAATTCGGATTGCTCACCATGTTTGCGGGATACCAGTAATAAGTACTTCCGGTAGTGACTGCGTTCAGGAAAATAGTATCGCCCACGCAAATGTTAGTGTCCGCATTTATTTGTGAACTGATGAGTGGTGCAAGTGTAACGGTAACCTGATCCGTAACGGTGCAAACATTATCTGTTGAAGTAAGCGTGTAAGTAGTTGAGGTTACAGGTGTTGCATTCGGATTTAAAATATTCGGATTATCCAGTGTAGCTGATGGCGACCATGAGTTGCCGGGATAGGAAGATGATCCGTTCAACTGTGTGCTTGTTCCTGTGCAGATGGTGACATCCGGTCCTGCATTATTTTGTTGCGGTTGATTAATTGTAATTGTAAGCTGATCGGTCGTGGTGCAAATTCCATCTGATGCAGTCAGCACATACGTAGTGGTTATTACCGGGTAAGCAAGAGGATTTAATATATTCGGATCGCTTAAACCGGTGGCGGGCGACCAACTGTAAGTGGTATATCCTGCCGGCACCGTTCCGTTTAATTGTATCGTATCATTCAAACAAAGATTAAGATCAAATCCTGCAAATGGAGTAAGTAGTGGTTGAACAGTAACTGTTACCACATCTGTTTCGGAGCAACCTGTGCTCGTCATAATTGCTGTTAGTGTGTATGTGGTTGTTGTTCCGGGTGTGGCAATCGGATTCAGAATATTCGGATCGCTTAAGCCTGTTGATGGTGACCAGGTGATAATATCACCGTTGCTTACGCCATTCAGTTGTGTGCTGCTGCCCTGACAGATCGTAACATCCGTTCCTGCGTCTGCAGTTGGTGCGGCACTTATTGCAACAACAACAGTCGCGGTATCCGTGCACGGACCTTGCGTTACTGTCATTGTATAAGTAGTGGTTACAGCCGGAGTTGCAAACGGATTGGCAATATTCGGATTGCTTAAACTTCCTGCAGGTGCCCATGAATAAGTGGCAGTATTATCTGTGTTTAAACTTGATCCGTTAAGCTGGGCTCCCATACCCGGGCATGACGGAGCAACCGGAGCAATATCCGCATCTATGTTATCATAAATATCAACGATGGCGCTGTCATAAGCCACTCCGGAACATGTGGGAATGAGATAAACTTTTACATCTTCCATTCCTTCTGCTATTCCATCCGCCACTGCATCAACGGTTACATCAATGGAAGAAACACCGGGGGCAAATGTTACACTGCCGCTCAGGGTTGCATAATCTGCCGTGTTCAAAGCCGAGCCGCCAATTGTATAACTCAAAGTAGTGGTGCCCGCATTAGTTGAACGGGTGAAAGTGAAAGTTGCATCCTGACATCCTTCAACCGCAATCGGATCAGTACCAATCATCATGGATGAGGACGAACTAACCCCGTAAGTTTCAAATGAACCGGTTTCGAGAAAAACTCCGGAGTCATAAGTGCCATCCAAACCATCCGCGATAGCGAGCTTGATATGATACGTATTGCAAGGAGTTACATTCCGCGCGGCTTTAAGTCTGGTAGTGAACTGATCATAAACGGGTTTGTTTGATCCGATCATATTGTTAATCATATACTGCGTATTCAATGCGGGACATGCTCCGTAAGCAAAATGCATGCTGTTGATTGTAATGGGTGTAGAAGTTCCGGGTATGACCGCAAGATTAACCTGCCCAGGTATTCCAGGTCCGGAAATAAAAAATGCAAAGGCATCATTATATCCGGTGCACGCCCATTCGGGCCATTCTTCTGACGCAAAGGAGTAAAAGAATTTCAATGAATCAAAAACGGTGTAAACATCAAATTGCAAAACACAGGCATCATAAGTTGGTCCACCCGCAATACCATTTAATTGAGCATCACCAGGGGTCGGTAAATCGGTATTAGCGAATGATGAGTAAATCTGATTCAATATGCCTGTTGCCGCACTTCCTGTTGTCAGCACAATACCGCTGTCAATTGGCAGAGCAGTATTTGTTTCTACAAAACTTCCTTTTTGATATGCATAACTTCCGGTACATCCCGTGAGGGTTGCGTTTGAAATTGTATTACCGGGCGCGGTGAGTTTTTGCGCCATTTGTGTTGCAGTCAGCGTGGTGTTGGTGCTGATTGACTGCTGCGCTCGCAACGTAAAAGAAAAAAACAACATCAAAAAAAGAATAATGCAATGCGGCTGAGTTAGGTATGTAGTTTTCATTTCAAGGAATGTGAATTGAGGAGTTGAAAATAAACAATGCGGATGGAATAAAAAAAAAGCCGCAGCTTTTTTCAGCTGGTTTTTTCAGGGTCTTAGCAGCTTCACTTCATGCGTGGATTTTTTTTTCGCAGAGCAAGGAAGCTTGCGTGTGTAGCGAAGGTGCAGATTCCTCTCCACTTCTTCAATGCCTTGCACAGAGTGAAGTTGCCGAGACTAAGCCGCACAAAAAAAATATTTTGTTCTTGCGGGCGGGGGTGTGTTTTAACGCACCAGCGTAATATTCCCCTTCAAATTAAGCGGTTGCTGAGTAACGCGGTTCGTTGCACGCAGTACATATATATATGTACCCATTTCGGCTTCGAAGCCTTTGTAAAAACCATCCCATCCCTGTGTGGCATCATCGGTTTCAAAAACCAGCTCGCCCCACCGGTTGAAAATCTGAAAAACGATATTTTCAAAATCGCCATCCACCAGCAATTTGATTTTATCATTCAGCCCATCGCCATTGGGTGAAAACGCATTGGGAACAAACACATTGCCGAGCGGCAAAATCGTAACGGTTACAGTTTCTATCTCTACACATCCGTTCGGGCTTGTTCCGGTTACGGTGTATGTGGTAGTGATGGATGGAGTAGCAACGGGGTTCGGAATATTATCTGCCGATAAATCAGCAGCGGGTATCCATACATAATTTGCCGCACCGCTTGCCGAAATAGTGATTGATTCTCCTTCTATAATCGTGGCACCGGGCGAAACGGTGAGTATCATATCTTCCACGGTGATGGTGATTTGCGCGGTGTTATCGCAACCGTTTGCATCGGTGATGGTGACGGTATATGTTGTATTGATGGAAGGAAACGCAATCGGGTTCTGACAATTGGAACAACTCAATGAATTGGCGGGCGACTATATATATATGGTGGCAGCGGCAACAGACAGTTGCGCGGAATCGCCCAAACAAATTGTTTGATCGGGTGATGGATTAACTGCGGGCGCGGGAAGAATGGAAACGATTACATCATCGGTTGATGAACATCCGCCAATAGTTCCTGTCACGATATAAGTTGTAGATGAAGTAGGCATTGCGACCGGATTTGAAATCAATGCATTATTTAATCCGATAGCCGGGCTCCATGAATAGGAAGTTGCACCGCTTGCGGAAAGTTGTGTGTTATCACCAGCGCAAATGGAAACATCATTTCCTGCGCTGACAACCGGATTTGGTAAAACAGTAATGGTGGTAAAAACTGTATCCGTGCAATTTGCAACGCTCACGACTACCGTATAAGTAGTTGTTGTTGTCGGAGAAGCTGTCGGATTCGGACAATTAGAGCAACTCAATCCTGTAGCCGGTATCCATACATAATTATTACCACCGCTAACGAGCAGCGATATGGAACTTCCGAGGCAGATGGAATCATCAGGCGTAATCTGTGCACTCAGTGAATTCGCAATAGTCACGGTTACTGAATCTGTTGCCGTACAAAATGCGGAAAAGGAAATATCATCGAGCGCAAAATCATTGGCGCCTGCTCCTGTATTTTGATTCACCACGCAAATAGTTGCTGCGGTGTTTGCACCTGAATTCCATGTGGTGTAAAACTGATCCCACACACAGGGTGTTGCATTAGCAGTGAAAATTGAACCGAGCAAAATTCCGTTAATGGAAAATTGCAACTGCGCAAGATTTCCTGCAGTGAGGGTGGCAAGCCAGGTAGAAAAAGCATAATCCGTATTCGGAGTTACACTCACCGTTTCGCAGTACACCGAAATATTTGGTGTGGTGGCACCGTTCACTAACAACATATTGCCGCTGCCTGTTGTATGATCTCCGCATGCATTCATTCCTCCGTTCCAGACTTGCGCATTAGTGCCTACCCAATATTGACCTTCTGTTGTATTGGGCGGAGGCGTGTAAATATATCCTGATGTAAAACCCGTGTTGCCCGAACTGAAATCTCCGTTCACAATTAAATTTCCTGTTTCAACCTGGCATGAAACAACATAGGTTGTAGTAGCCGTTGGCGCAGCAATGGGATTTGAAATAAATGCATCGCTCAAACCCACTGCGGGTAACCATGAATATATCAAACCACCGCTCGCATTCAGTTGGGTGGAATCGCCCGAACAAATCTGAACATCGGCACCTGCATCAGCGAAAACATTAAAGACGGTAACAACTACATCATCTGTATTTGAACATCCGTTTGCATCCGTAACTGTAACTGTATAAGTTGTTGTCGCAGCAGGCGATGCAACGGGATTAGAAATATTCGGATCGGATAAAGAAACGGCTGGCGACCATGCATAAGAAATTCCACCACTTGCATTTAATGTAATGCTTCCGGCTCCGCAAATCTGAACATCAAGTCCTGCATTTGCGATAACAATATTAACTGTTAAGGTCATTGAATCGGTTTCCGTGCATCCAATTGAATCAGTAATAGTTACCACATAAACAGTGGTAGATAAAGGAGAGGCAAATGGATTTGCGATTGCGGGATCGCTTAAACCTACCGGAGGATTCCATGAATAAATTATTCCTCCCGAAGCATTTAATTGAGATCCCTGCCCCGAACAAATAGTAATATCATTTCCCGCATCAGCAGTCATACTTGAAATAGTAAGTGTAGTAGTTACCACACTATCGAGACAAATTCCCGGATTTGAAAATGTATAGCTCACTGTGTAAGTACCGGGAATACTTTGGCTTGGTATGATCGCTCCGGTCAACGTATCAATCACTAATCCTGCGGGCGAGAAATCATAAACACCACCGGTGGTTCCTGTTTGAGTAACATTTTGCGGAGATGTGATGTAATCGCAAAACGGACTTCCGGGATATGTAATGGATGCGTTGCATGGAGGTAATGAAATGGTGCAGATGTTTTGCCAGATAGAATCAACCTCCGCAGCAGATAAAATATCCGCGCTTATGGAAAGATATTTTACACATCCCGCTTTGACTTCGCAGGGCACTGCATTATCATCACGAAAAAATTTGATGGGAGTCGTGTTGGTGGCGCAGGCGTATAAATTCGTAGCGTCCAGATAACTGGCAAATAAAGTTCCGTTGATATAAACGGAAATAATATCCGTAGCACTGTTGCGAACAAAAGTGTAGAGGTAATAAACGCCCGGCACAAAATACGGACAGGGACCCACGTTGCCGTTCGGATAAAAATTCAAACAGTTTCCCAAAAGATAAAATCCTGCATCGCTTGTACTGTTTGAAAAATCAATGATGCGTGTCCATCCACCCAGTGCATTGAATTCGCAAAAAAGATTGATGCTGTATTGTTGCGTGATACTGTTGTTCGGATAGCTCAAACCGCCACCGGGATTAAAACAAAATTCAACTGAATAAGAACAAAACCCGTTGATGGTCATGATGCTGTCAAGCCCGAAGGCTCCGGGTTGCGCACCGCAACTAACCAAAGGAGATAATGTCCCGCCACCATTCGAACCGTCAAAATTATTATCGAAGTAATATTCATACAGGCTCTGCGACTTTGCAGTGAAGATTGAAACGAAGAAAAGAAAAGTGATTGCTGTTTTCATTTTTTTTTGATCTCTGCTATTTCTTTTTTTCTGCCAACTGCCTGCTGAACACTGCCCACTGATTTACCTGATCAAAGTTATATTGCCTTTCAAATTAACTGTGAGATGAGTGATCATGTCCGTTCCCCTCACGTAATATATATAGGTACCCATTTCCTGTTCAAAGCCTTTGTAAAAACCATCCCATCCGAAATTCGCATCATCGGTTTCAAAAACCATTTCACCCCATCGGTTGTAAATGCGGAAAATAATTTCATCCAGATTTCCCACAGCTATCAATTTGATTTCATCATTCAGTCCGTCACCATTGGGAGAAAATGCATTTGGAACAAATAAATTGCTCAGCGGCAAAATAGTAACGGTTACAGTTTCTATCTCCACACATCCGTTCGGGCTTGTTCCTGTTACGGTATAAGTAGTGGTTATAGAAGGTGTTGCCACAGGATCAGAAATATTATCTGCATCAAGGGATGATGAAGGTTGCCATAAATAATTTGTCGCTCCGCTTGCATTCAACTGAGTCGCATCACCTGCATTAATTGTTACGTCATTAGAAACCGTGAGTACAATGCCTTCAACCGTAATCGTGATTTGTGCCGTGTTATCACATCCGTTTGCTTCAGTGATTGTCACTGTATAAATGGTATTGACCGAAGGAAAAGCAATCGGATTCTGACAAGTGGAACAACTCAATGAATTTGCAGGCGACCATAAATAAGTTGCTGCTGCTGCAACAGCAAGTTGCGCAGAATCTCCCAAACAAATAATCTGATCGGGCGATGGATTCACTGCCGATGTTGCAAGAATAGAAACTGTAACATCATCAGTTGAGGAACATCCGTTTGTAGTTCCTGAAACGATATAAGTGGTGGTGGAAGTTGGCATCGCAACAGGATTTGCAATCAACGCATTGCTCAAACCGATGACAGGGCTCCATGAATACGATGTTGCTCCGCTTGCGGAAAGTTGTGTGTTATCACCCGTGCAAATGGAAACATCATTTCCTGCATTTATTAGCGGAGTTGCAAAAACAGAAATGGTTACAGAAAGTGTGTCAACACAATTGGTGGTTGAAACAATCACATTGTATGTTGTTGTTGCAGAAGGATAAGCCAATGGGTTCGCACAATTCGTGCAACTCAATCCCGTTGCTGGCGACCAGGAAAAATTAGTACCGCTTCCGCTCACGTTCAGCTGAATTGTATCACCGGTGCAAATAGAATCATCAGCAGTAATCTGCGCATTCAATGCGGTGTTGACGGTTACTAAAACAGAATCAGAAAACACGCATCCGTTAGCATTCGTAATATCAACGATATAATTTGTTGTTGTTGCAGGAAATGCAAATGGATTTGAAATGTTCGGATTGCTCAAGGAAATTGATGGAGACCATACATAAGAAATTCCTCCGCTTGCATTCAACTGAATTGAATCACCACTACAAATCTGAACATCGGGTCCTGCATTTCCACTTGCGGTATTTACGGTCACGGTCATCGAATCTGTTCCCGTGCATCCGTAAATGTCTGAAACAGTAACAGTATAAATTATTGTTGATGATGGCGATGCCAATGGATTGGAAATATTCGGATCGCTTAAATCTGTGGCGGGGTTCCAACTGAAAATAGTTCCGCCTGTGGCTTGCAGTTGTGCTGTATCACCGAGGCAAATATTCAAATCATTTCCTGCATCCGGATCCAGACTTGAAACATTCAACATCGTTGTTATGATACTGTCGCAACCGAAATGACCGATCAGCACGCTGTTATATATGCCTGCGGTATCGACAATAATTCCATCCGGCAAGGTATAAGAATCTCCCGGGCAAATCATCACCGATTGCGAAGTGTTGGAAGGCAGATGCACCTGAACATTAACTGAATCCTGATCATTACCGCATCCGGCAATCGAAACAGTAACGGTATAAAATCCGGACTGATTTGGTTGCGCATTAGTGATAAAAGGATTTTGATCGGTGGAAGTAAAACCTGAAGGCCCCGTCCATGAATATGTGGCAAGAGGAATGCTGTCAGCAAAAAGTTGGAGCGTATCATCTATACAAATATTATTTGAAAAAGCGGAAGCGTTAGCAACGAGTTGATTGAAATTGCTGAAATACCCGAAACGGCAACCGCTGCCTGCACCACCATGAATAAATCCGAGATGAAAAAGACTGGTGGTATTTGAAACATTGCTCGCTTGTCCGAGCGGAGTTTGTGCAAGAGTTAAAAGAATTTGTGCTGCATACCATTGATTGCCTGTTCCCGGCACAGCGGAAAACATTCCTGAATTAATTACACCACCTCCACCGTTGAATAAAAAATTTCCCTGACCTCCGCTTTCAACCAACAGCGTAATATAAAGTGATTCGGTTGTTGAGCGAGTAAACGAAACACTGAATGATCCGGTGCAAACAATCGGTGGAAGAATATCCAAACCCACTTCGCATCCAAAACCGCTCATCTGCAAAACATAAACGGGAGCAGAGGTCTGAATGTATATCGAAGCACCGGTTATAAATTGCGAATAGGTTTGCCCGGTGTTAAGTGTGGAAACATTCACCCCGTTGACTGAAACACTGGTTGCATTTTGTGTGGCGAGAACAAAAATTTTATCGCCCGGAGAATTCAGAAATCCATCCACCGCAATATATTCTGTACCGAGCAAATTAATCGGAACAATCTGATCACCGCCCAAATCAGCGCAACCTCCGTATGGTGTGCCCGACATCAAATCATCTTTATAAGTAATCGCAATCGGTTTATCACTGGTCACGGATGAACCCATTAAATGTTGTGCAGGCAATTGACCGGTTGCTGTGGCAGAATAAGTTTGTCCTGCATTCAGTGTGATATTAAATGAAACTCCGGCACTGTGACCAACGATGGGTTGAGCCGGAATGATAGTAACAGTTGTTGCATTTTGAGTTGCTACAATATCAAATGCAGAATAAGGCTGGGGAGAGTAACCCGAATTATTATCCAGAAAATTTTGAGAAGGAATTAAAAAATCAGTACCGATTGCATTTTGCCCTTTCAAAACAAATATTTCAGGATTGCAGGCACATTGTGTACTCACCACTTCGTAATAAACAGAAATATCTGAAGTGCTTGAAATTTTAATTCCGTAGTTGAGTGTGGTGTTCGCGGGTTTGTTTTCGATATTATTTAACCAGTTTGTGAGATCAACCGATTGTGTACTGTTTGCCGCAATGTTTACCGTTTGAGTAGGCATTCCACCTGCAGCAGGTTGCGAAACAGTAACTGTTGCCGGCAATGTGTAACTGGTAATTCTGAATACAATCGGGCGATCAAAATTTGCATAACCAGCAGAAACTTCAGGAGCAACAAACCAGAATGTAGTATCTGTTTGCGCGCAAAGATTTGCATCACAAAAAATAAAAAGGATAAAAAATGAGAGTGGATTTTTTTTCATCCGCAGCGGTCTGATATTCCAAAGATATGTTTTGACGGATGAAATTTTTCTCTGCGGTTGACCTCCATGCCAACCCCGAACTACACACAGATTATCTGATCAAAGTAACATTTCCTTTTGTGCGGTAAACTTCTCCATCCGGTGCATGAGCATGCAGATAATAAACGTAGGTTGCCATTTCGCAATCGTAACCTTTGTATGTGCCGTCCCATTTTTCATTCATATCCGTGGTTTCAAAAACTTTTTCTCCCCAACGGTTGAAGATGATGAATTGATCCAGCGTAAATCCGTCTTCATCAATTACCCCGAATAAATTATTGCTGCCGATTCCGTCCGGTGTAAATGCATTCGGAATAATAATCGGTGCAACCGGATTAACAAATATGTTGATGGAATCAATATCATAGCATCCGATGGACGTCCATGATTCAACTACGTAAGTGGTGTTAGTGGTTGGTGTGGCAACAGGATTTTGAATATTCGTGCTACTGAGTCCGTCTGAAGGCGTCCATAACCAGATATCACCATCATTAGCATCTAACCAGGTTGACTCTCCATAAATAATATCGGTTCCGGGATCAGCAGTAATATTGATATTGATTCCATCCACAAACACATTTACAAAAGCCGTATCAAAACAGGTCGCGCTGTTTGCGACTACTGTGTATGTGACCGGGAAACTCGGCATCGCAGCAGGATCAGGACAATTTGAGCAACTCAAAGTATTGGATGGAAACCACTGGTAGTTTGTTCCGCCCGAAGCGAGCAATTGTGCCACGCCACCATCGCAGATAATTGTATCCGGTGAAACAGTAACCGTAATACTTGAAACAACTGTAATCGTAACGGTTTCGATCGCATCACAAAGTCCTGAAGTATCAGTTGCAATCACAGTGTACGTTGTTGTCTGAGATGGAAACGCGAACGGATCCTGAATATTCGGATTACTCAAACTGATTGCCGGGCTCCATAAATATGAAGCGCCACCTACACAAAGTAATTGCATCGTATCACCGGAGCAAATAGTGGCATCGGGAGTCAGTTGTAAAACAGGAGTTTGCATCATATTGATGGTTACATAATCTTCATCGGTGCAGGTTCCGAGATAAGCTGTGACGGTGTAAGTTGTAGTGATGATAGGAGATGCAATCGGGTTTTGAATATTAGGATCATTCAGTCCCTGAGCAGGCGACCAGGTGAATCCCGTTCCTCCGCTTGCATCTAACTGAACCTGAGCACCCGGACAAACTGCTGTATCATTATTGGTGATCACCGCAATGACTGAATCCTGAATCCAAAGCGTGGCGGTGTCAATAATTGCGCTGTTACATTGTGTGGTCAAAAAGATAACGACATCTTCCAGTCCTTCGGTCATTCCATCTGCGATTGAGATAATCGGCAAAACCATTGTGTCCTGACCGGCAGGAAATGTGATGCTGTCCGCAATCAACAGATAGTCTGTGCCATTAAGTGCTGATCCGGCAATATTGTAAATCAGCGTTAAATCTTGCGGTGGAGGAGCATTGAGAATGAAAATAAAATATCCGTCAACGCATCCTTCGATGGCATTGTCAAAACCTGGACCTACTGAAGTAGCAGTCAGAATAGTGACTGCATTGGATTGCAAACTTCCTGCTTCAACAAAAACACCTGAATCCAAAACGCCATCACCTGCATCAGAGATTGCCAATTTCAAATGATAAGTTTCGCAAGGAATAACACTTGCAATTGCCTGTAATCCCACGGTAAATCCATCATATTGCACTACCGTTGGATCGGTATTTTGCGGAGGAGAAAAACCATCACCGTTGTTGTAATAGTAGGCTGAGTTAAGACCGGTATTGATCGTATTAATTGAAACAGGCGTTGATGTGCCGGGAACAACAGCAATATTTTGTTGACCCACAATCCCCGGCCCGCTGATGAAGAATCCGAAAACATCGTTGAACATAGAATTAACCCATTCCAAATATTCTTCAGAACCAAAAGAGTAGTTAAACTTTAAAGTATCGCCATATGGAATCACATCGAATTCCAAAATGCAACAATCATACGTTGAATAAAAAGCAAGGGCTTCAAGTTGAGCGTCACATGCAGGACCAGAGAAATAAGAATTAATACCAGTAAAACTGCTCGAATTATTCGGCCCAATGGCGCCAATGAGATCTCCACATGTTAAAACCAAACCGGAGTCAATGGCAATATTGCAATTGACTCCATTAAAAAATCCATATGAACCGGTCGGGCAGGTTACGGTAGCATTGCTGATTGTTACCCCGGAGCCAGCCAGTGACTGTGCAAGTTGTGATGCGGAATAGTTCGGGTCAACTAATAATTGCGCTTTTGTTTCATTGATCAAACCAAAACACAAAACAAGCGGTAAGATTGTTTTGAAACTGAATAATTGAGGAAGGGAGTAAAAGTTTTTCAATTCGCTTGAATTTAAATTTTTGAAAAAATGGACGCATCAATGCAATTTCTCTCTCTTCGGGTTATAATTCAGTCTAAAGGTAAGGTATTGTTTTCAAAAGTTCAATGCTTTTTTCAGCTGGAGTTTACAGAAATTTCCAGTCAAGCAAAAGTTTGAATACATCCGTTTTTCATCTCTTAACTTTGACCGCATGAATTTTCCGTCAAAATTGATTGAAGATGCGGTTAATGAATTCGCTTCCCTGCCTGGAATCGGGAAAAAAACTGCTCTCCGTTTAGTGCTTCATCTTCTAAAAGAAAAAATGGAAGTTGCCAACCACTTCAGCGACACGATCAAAAAAATGAGAAACGAAATCCGTTTTTGCAAGCAGTGTCATAATGTGGCAGATGGAGAGTTTTGCAGCATCTGTATTTCAAAATCACGTGATCAGTCAACCATTTGTGTGGTGGAAAATATTCGTGATCTGATTGCGATCGAGAGCACACAGCAGTTCAATGGAGTTTATCATTTGCTCGGTGGAATTATTTCACCGTTGGATGGCATCGGTCCTGATAATATTCAGATTGATTCGCTCATTGAACGGGTTAAGATGAATGAAGTAAAAGAAATAATCATGGCGCTCAATCCAACCATCGAAGGAGATACTACGGTCTTTTACATCAGCAAAAAACTTTCATCTTTTCCAGTACATATATCTTCTATCGCGCGTGGAATTGCATTCGGTTCTGAATTGGAATACACCGATGAAGTAACTCTCGCGCGCTCGATTGAGAGAAGATTACCCTACGAAAATCAACTTGCTGATCGTTCATGACCAGGCTTTCCGTTGTTATTGTCAGCTACAGGGTGAAATATTTTCTCGAACTTGCACTGCAATCCGTTCGCAGGGCTTCTAAAAATATTCCGACTCAAGTTTTTGTCGTTGACAATAATTCGTCAGATGGATCTGTGGAATTCATCAGGGAAAAATTTCCGGATGTAAAACTTATTGAGAATACAGAAAACCTTGGTTTCGCGAAAGCAAACAATCAGGCTATCAGGCTGGCCACCGGAGAATACATTCTATTGTTGAATCCTGACACCGTTGTTCAGGAAAACACTTTTGAAAAATGTTTGCAATTCATGGATTCGCATCCTGAGGCAGGAGCGTTGGGTGTGAAAATGCTGGATGGGAAAGGAAATTTTCTTCCTGAATCAAAGCGCGCCCTTCCGGTTCCTTCAGTTGCATTTTGGAAAATGACCGGAATGAGTTCTTTGTTTCCGAAGTCGAAACTATTTGCGCGCTATCATCTTGGTTTTTTAAATGAAAATGAAAATCACGGGGTAGAAGTTTTAGCCGGTGCATTTATGTTGATTCGAAAAAATGTGTTGGACAAAACGGGATTGCTGGATGAAGATTATTTCATGTATGGCGAAGACATTGATCTTTCGTACCGAATTACAAAGGCAGGGTATAAGAATTTTTATTTCTCAGAAACCTCCATCATACACTACAAAGGAGAGAGCACAAAAAAAGGATCGCTGAATTATGTGCGGATGTTTTACAAAGCGATGGTGATCTTTTCCCGGAAGCATTTCTCCGTATCACGTGCAGGAATTTTCTCTTTGTTCATTTCCGTTGCCGTTTATTTCAAAGCGTTTTTTGATCTGCTTAAAAATTTTCTGGGCGTCCTCTTTCTTCCTTTGCTTGATTCCGCTTTAATCATCGCAGGAATGTATTTCATCAAAGATTTTTATGCGAAGAATGTAAAAGGCGCTCCGGAATATTATCCTGCGGAGTTTATGTATTATGTGGTTCCTGCATTTACTTTTTTGTGGGTGATCACCACGTATTTCAGTGGAGGTTACGACAAACCGTTTCGGATCGGAAAAGTGATACGCGGAGTTGTTGTTGGTACAGTTGTTCTTTCCGCAATATATGGTTTGATTGATGAATCATTGCGTTATTCACGCGCATTGATTTTGCTCGGTGCAATCTGGACAACTATAGAAATGATTTTGATGAGGATGATTTACAATTTGTTCAGACACAGCAGATTTTTTATCGGGGAAAATGAAGAAAAGCGATTGGCGATTTGTGGAGATCAGCCAGAGATTAATCGCACCCTTTCGCTGCTCAATCAATCCGGAGCCGATATAAATTATATCGGCTTTCTTTCTGCGGATGAAAATTCAGGTTCACCAAATCATTTGGGAAATATTTCCAGGCTGAAAGAAGTCATTAGGATTTATTCCATCAACGAAATTATTTTTTGTCTGAAGGATTTGTCAACTGAACAAATCGTGAATTGGATGGCTGAAATCGGCTCCTCGCCAGATTATAAAATTGTCCCTGAGAACAGCAACAGTATTATCGGAAGCAATTCGAAAAGTACAGCAGGCGATTTTTATGCTCCGGACTTCAATCTGAAAATTGAACGATCTTCAAACCGCAGAAACAAACGGGTGCTTGATTTATTTCTTTGTCTGTTTCTTTTTCTCACTTTGCCTGTGCAACTATTCATCGTTAAAAAGCCCGTTGGATTAATTTCTAATTTGTTTTCTGTTTTATTCGGAATGAAATCCTGGGTTGGTTATAGCCGAGAAAACAAATCGTCTCTTCCCAAAATCAAAATGGGAATTCTCGCTCCACCCGATGGGCTGAGAACCGGATCGGCAAATGAAAGTGATAAAACGAGATTGAATCTTCTTTATGCAAAAGAATACAGCGTGTATAAAGATGTAAGCATTGTTAGGTTAAGTTATAGGGAGCTGGGGAGATTAACCAAATAGTTTCTTGATTACTTCTTCTTTTGGAATTGCAAATTGCTGTGCGATATCTGATAGAATTGCAGAAAGAGTTCCGATTTTTAGCGGATCGTGAGCCGGTATTGTCAGGTGATGTTGCTTACCATTATTCAAAGCGGTCAGTCGAATGTGGCTTCCTTTCTGACGTGTTACATTATAGCCAAGTTTTTGCAGAGACTTAATGAACTCTTTACTTGATATATCACACGGTAGTTTCACACCGTAATTAGTTCTTCCTTCACGAAATGAATTCGAATCAACTTAGGCGTGTTCCCCAAATCAAAATGACAAAGCACCGCTTCGCGGATCATATCTTTCAATGTATTGAAGTCATCAGCCTGTGTAAATATGCTTTCGCCCAATGCTCTGGCATTATAACCGCCTTCGGGTGCTTCTTCAACAACAAAAATGATCTCGTTTGACATACTTTTTTCGTAAAATTAAGTTATCCGATTACTTTGCTTTCCTCCACAATTTTCTCGTAATACTTTTCGTAAAGCGGAAGAATTTTTTCGAGGCTGAATTTTTTTGAATGTTCAAATGCATTTTTCTTGAATTCTCTCAACCTGTTTTCATCACTCAAAAGATGAATCGTATTTTTTGCCATGTCTTCCACATCGCCCACATTGCTCATAAATCCTGTGACACCATGAATATTTACTTCCGGCAGTCCGCCAGTGTTGGTAGAGATGACGGGGTTCTCGCAAGCCATTGCTTCCAATGCGGCTAATCCGAAACTTTCCGTTTCTGATGGGAGAATAAAAACGTCACTCACCGCCAGTAATTCTTCAACCGCTTCCTGCTTACCGAGAAAACGAATGTCTTCGCAACTTCCACCAAGACGACAAGTCATTTCCACATTGATTCTTTCCGGTCCGTCTCCAACAAGCAACAATCTGCTTGGAATGGTTTCTCTGACGATTTCAAAAACACGAACTACATCTTCCACACGTTTCACTTTTCTGAAATTGGAAGTATGTATCAGAACTTTTTCTCCGTTGGGTGCAATAGCTTTTTTGAAATGATCTTTATCTGTTTTCTTGAATCGTTCGAAATCTATGAAATTCGGAATCACCTCAATATCCTTAGTGATATTGAAATATTTATAAGTATCTGCCTTCAAATGTTCTGATACCGATGTGACTCCGTCTGATTGATTGATCGAAAAAGTAACCACCGGAGTAAAAGTTGAATCCCGGCCAACCAGCGTAATATCCGTTCCGTGTAGCGTGGTAATTACTGGAATATGAATTCCATCCTGCGCAAGAATTTGTTTTGCCATAAAAGCAGCTGAAGCATGGGGGATCGCATAATGAACATGGAGTAAATCGAGATTTTCAAATTTGATGATGTCCACCATCTTGCTCGTTAGCGCGGTTTCATATGGCGGAAATTCAAACAATGGATAATCCAGAAATGAAACTTCGTGATAAAAAATATTTTCATGGAAATGTTCCAGCCTTGCCGGCTGGCGATAAGTAATGAAATGAACTTTATGTCCTTTTGCCGCCAGCGCCTTTCCAAGTTCCGTTGCAACTACTCCGCTACCGCCAAATGTGGGATAGCATACGATTCCGATTCTCATGTCTTTTTAATTTTCATTGTTAAATTGTTTGATTGTTGAATTTTCTATAGCAATGGAGCAATGAAAGAATCGAACAATTATTTTTCAATTTGTCACATTAAGCGAATCTGCTTCTGTTTTGTTCCCTTTCGCCAAAGCATCATAAACAACCTGCTGTATTCGTGTTCTGATTCCCAGGTTTACCAGTTTCCAGTTTTCTGCATTTGGATAAACGCGGTTTGAAAGAAACACGAAAACAATTCCATTTTCCGGATCAGCCCATGCACAGGTACCCGTGAAGCCCGTGTGACCAAAAGTTTTTTTCGAAGCGCCATCAGAAACAGGATTGATTTTATCGGGATTGGTTTCTGCCATATCAAACCCATATCCTCTTCTGCTTTTTGTGCTTTGATGTTTGGTCCATGATTCCACCACTTCAGGTTTCAGATATTGTTTGCCACCGTAACTTCCTTTGTTCAGCAACATTTGCATGATCACCGCAAGATCGTGTGCGTTTGAAAAAATTCCTGCGTGACCGCTTATGCCACCCAACATCGCAGCTCCCTGATCATGCACATAACCTTGCACCAGTTGTCCACGGAAAACGGTATCAAATTCTGTCGGTGGAATGCGGTCGAGCGAAAAACGATTGAGCGGCAGATAGCCTATTGTTTGCAATCCCATAGGTTTGTAAAAAGTATTCATCACAAACGTATCAATACGTGTTCCTGAAAGGGAATCAATAATTCTTCGAAACATATAAAATCCAAGATCGCTGTAAACGTATTTCGGATTGGATTCGATTTCCATTCCTCCTATCAGTTTCCAGATGGTGTCCGGATAGCTTTCATTCAGATATAAACTATCTGCAACGGCAACTTTAAAGCAACCGAATGTATCGTTGCAGTAATAATTTTCATAGGTGGAATCATTCATAGTAGCACGATAAAACGGAATCCAGCTTGGCAAACCCGCCTGATGAGTGAGCACATTGCTGATTTTCAATTGCCCGATTTTTCTCTTCTTGTACTGACCGATATAATCACCGATGGTTTTGTTGATATCAAATTTTCCTGCACCGTTGAAGTACATCAGCGAAATCGTGCTTGAAGCAATTTTTGTTATAGACGCAATATCATACACATCAGAATTCTTAACCGGAATTTCTTTTGCATATGTATGATAGCCGAATGATTTTCGGTAAAAAACTTTTCCTTCTTTGGCGATAAAAATTTCGCAGCCCGGAGTGGCGCCTTCGCTGATCGCTTCGTAAGCAATGGCATCAATCGCTTCCAGATCTTTTGGATCAATTCCGATTTCTTCAGGGATGGTGTACTTGAATCTCACGGGAGCTAAAGTCAACATGCCATCACCGGCCTTGAAAATTCCTGACGAAACAGGAAGTCTTCCGCTAGCTTTGATTCCTCCGAACAAAACCTGCGCTGATACTCGTTGTGTTGTTTCATTGTCTTCGTATGCTTCCAGAATCCATTTTGAGTTAGGGAAATTTTTCAGCGAATATGGATTTCCGAAAACAACTACGATTACATTTTTTGTCTCTTCCAGTTCGCGGATAAAAGCAAGTGCATTATCTGTGACGTTGTAATTGCTGCCTGAAGATTTATTCATATCATGCAGACTGATGATGATCGTATTTTTCGAAGCGATTTTTTTTGCCATCGCATCAAATTCTGTTTTTGTTGCATCGCGGGAAATAAAATGATTGTCAACTGCCGTGTAGTTGGTCAGCATTTTCTGAAACTCATTCACGCCACCTGAACCAATACTTACCGATGCGAATATCTGTGTGTCGAGCGCGGAAAACGGAATCAGATTTTTTTCATTCACCACCATTGTCATTGCTTCTTCATATAATTTCTGACGGAGAAGTTTTGCTTCTGTGCTGTTCAGTTCTTTATAAAGATTTTCTTTTTCAATCGGTTTGTATTGATTTAATCCAGTTGCGAATTTTGCACGCAGAATTTTTCTCACGCTTGTTTTTAATTGCATCGAATCAATTTCGCCACTCGCCAATCCGGCTTTTATTTTTTCGATTGCCAGCGGCACATTCTGCGAATACAACAACACATCATTGCCCGCCATAAATGCTTTGTAATCTACTTCGCCAGCGGAATAATAATTTGCAACTCCGCTCATGTTGAGTGCATCAGAAATCACCAGTCCGTCAAATCCAAGTTTTTCTTTCAACAATCCTGTGATCACTTTTTTTGAAAGCGAAGAAGCAAGATTAGGTGTGCTGTCCAGTGCCGGAATATATAAATGTGCCGCCATCACTCCCGCCACACCACTGTTGATCAGAATTTTGAAAGGATATAATTCCACATTATTCAAGCGTGAAAAATCATGAGCAATCAACGGTAATGTTTTATGCGAATCTTTATCCGTGTCGCCATGGCCGGGAAAATGTTTGGCACAGGCAAGCACACCGTTTTTCTGCATGCCCTCCATATAAGACAAACCCTTGAGCGAGACATTGAATTTATCCTCACCAAAAGAACGGTCACCGATAACAGGATTATTCGGATTCACATTGATATCAATTACAGGCGCGAGATTCATGTGAATACCGATGCGTTTACATTCAAGTGCAATCTCTTTTCCCATTTCGAAAACAGAATTGTTGTCGTCTATGGCACCAAGCGTAAGTTGATGCGGAAAAGTAATAGTGCTGTCCAGACGCATACTCAATCCCCATTCTCCATCGATGGAAATCATCAGCGGAATTTTGGAAATGGATTGAAAATAATTGGTGAGGTTTGCCTGCCGACCGGGACTGCCTTTGAAAAATATCACTCCGCCAATATGATTTTCGGTGATGAGTTTAGTGACTGCTGTTTTGTTATTGTTATCCGGATTTGAATACGCAGCCACCCAGAACAGTTGTCCGATCTGTTCATCGGTGGTCATGGAATAATAAACCGAATCTACCCAGTCCTCTCGCAACATGAGCATTTCCGTATGGCTGGTCTCCATTGGCGGATTGTTTTCATGAATGACATTTTTTGTCAGGCTTGAAAAAAAAACAGTGGAGATCAGAAATATTCCGCGGAAAAACATGGGTTAAAATTAGGGTGAGAATTATGCCAAAAAACACAAATGTCAACAAAACAATGATGAACCTGTAGTAATTGAACTTGATTCAATGCGTATTCTCTTGATTCATTTTTCTCATTCGTATTTTCGTCCCCTTCGTATTTCGTAACTCATGCCCGATATCATTCATCTTCTTTCCGAAAATGTAGCCAACCAGATTGCCGCGGGAGAGGTGATTCAACGTCCTGCTTCGGCAGTAAAGGAATTGTTGGAAAATGCAATTGATTCAGGAGCTACGAATATTAAACTCATCATCAAAGATGCCGGCAAACAACTTATTCAGGTCATTGACAACGGTTGCGGGATGAGCAACACCGATGCGCGAATGGCTTTTGAACGCCATGCAACTTCAAAAATCAAATCGGTTGAAGATTTATTTGCGATCCGCACAATGGGTTTTCGCGGGGAGGCGCTTGCATCTATTGCTGCAGTGGCACAAGTGGAAATTAAAACGCGGAGAGTGGAAGATGAATTGGGAACAGAGTTGATCGTTGAAGCAACGGAGGTCAAGCATCATGATTTTTGTCAGGCACCGCTCGGAACTTCTATCTCGGTGAAAAATCTTTTTTTCAATATTCCTGCACGTAGAGCTTTTCTGAAATCCAATCCCGTTGAAACCAAACATATCATTGATGAATTTCAACGCATCGCGCTTTCGCATCCTGATAAAGACTTTGGTTTTTACCAAAATGACGTGGAGGTTTACAGATTGAAACCCGGAAATCTTCGTCAACGGATAGTTTCCATTTTCGGAAACGGGTATAATGAAAAATTAGTGCCTGTAGAGGAGAAAACAAATATTATGGAAGTGCGCGGTTTTATCGGCAAGCCGGAGTTCGCGAAAAAAACCCGTGGCGAACAATTCTTTTTCATCAATCAACGGTTCATCCGAAACAGCTATCTGAATCATGCAGTGATGACCGGTTATCATAATATTCTTCCGAAGGATTCTTATCCGCTTTTTGCATTGTTCATTGATATTGATCCATCGCGCATCGACATCAACGTGCATCCGCAAAAACACGAAGTGAAATTTGATGAAGAGCGGATCGTTTACACTTTCGTTCATGCAGCAGTCAGACATGCGTTGGCGCAATACAGCGTGACACCAACTTTGGATTTTTCGCAGGACCCGACTTTTATCCAAATGATGGACACGGTGAATGTGAGCAGTATGGAAAACGTGGTAGCACGAATTCAGAACCGCGATTATCAATATCAAAATACCGAAATGGAAATTCAGATTGAACAACCTGAATTGGGATCGGATGATCTACCGCGGAGAAACGAAACTGAAATCGCCCAGCCGATTGGTGATCCATTAAAATGGACATCGAAATTTGATATTCATCATTCAGATTTGCCCACACCGTTTCAGATTCACAACCGTTTTATTGTGACGCAAATCAAATCAGGATTTATTTTGGTTGATCAGCAATCGGCTCACGAAAGAATTTTGTTTGAAGAATTTCTGGATGCGATGAACAATAACCGCCCCATGAGTCAGCAGCAGTTATTTCCGCAAACAATCAAACTGCAACCGGCTGATGCGGCTTTGCTTTCCGAAATTCTGCCTGAAGTAAACAAACTCGGTTTTGAAATCCAGGAATTCGGTCGACACACTTTTGTGATTCATGGTTTGCCAGGCGATTTTCAGAAAGGAGTGGACGAACAAAAACTCATCGAATCACTCATCGAACAATTCAAACTTTCAAACCGTCATGATCTCAAACTTTCCAAACGGGAAAATCTCGCAAAGTTTATGGCAACTCAATCGTCTGTTAAATCAGGCAGAGCACTCAGCAAAGACGAAATGAAAATGTTGATTGATAAATTATTTACCTGCAAAACACCCTATGCTTCTCCAACAGGAAGGCGCACCTTTGTTAAGTTTGATTTCCACGACATAGAAAAAAAATTCACCAGCGAATAAACCACACCTCTCTAACCTGAAGAGAGAAGAAAGAAAAGCGATCATGCAGCAATTCCGACCTCAGTCATTCAATATTCTTCCTCCGGTAATTAAAAACCTGTTGATCGTGAACGTGGTGATGCTGATCATCACCATGATTCTTGGTCGGCAGGGTGAGGAGTTCACTAATTTTCTGGGGCTGCACTACATCAAATCCGATTATTTCAAACCGTTGCAGTTTTTCACGCACATGTTTATGCATGGCGGCATCATGCATTTATTTTCGAACATGTTCGCTCTTTGGATGTTTGGTTCCATGCTCGAAAACTTTTGGGGACCAAAAAGATTTTTGTTTTTCTATATCGTGAGCGGATTAGGTGCGGCAGTAATTCACTCTGCCGTAGTTTATTTGAAAATGCAGAGTTATCAAAACGAAATCGCTTCAATTATTTCTGCCGATTCATTTGATCAGGCGCAGGCATTTGTTTTAAAGCATCGCATGTATGCAGAAGATTGCGTGGGTGATTGGAAAGAGCAGTTGCGTTGCGCGGTGGAAGCACATGGAGATATTCCGACTGTGGGCGCCTCAGGTGCAGTCTTCGGTGTGTTGGCTGCTTTCGGATATTTATTTCCCAACACGATACTTCAGATCATTTTCCTGCCGATCCGTTTCAAAGCAAAATATTTTGTGATGATGTATGCGGCTTTTGAAATCTGGGCTGTCATCCAGGATAACCCCGGAGATAATGTGGCGCACTTCGCCCATCTCGGTGGCGGTTTGGTCGGATTTCTTTTGGTGCTTTACTGGAATAAAACACGCAGAAAAGATTTTTTCTGATGGCGCTTTTTCGTTCGATAGGCGATGATGTAAAAAGAAATATGATCAGCGGAAGCATGATGACGAAAGTCATCATCATTAATCTCGCTCTGTTCGTTGTTGTTAATTTGGTTCGTATCGTATTATTCCTGATCAATCCTGATCTGGTTGAACTGCGCTTCGAAATTTTTATTCGCTATCTCGCGGTGCCTTTTGATTATCACGTTTTGCTGTATCGGCCGTGGACGATCATCACCTCCATGTTTTTCCAATACAGTGCCTCGCATATTTTCTGGAATATGGTGGTGCTTTATTGGTTTGGTTCAATATGGATGGAATTCAGCGGGCAGAAAAGATTGCTGGCGCTATATATATATGGTGGGCTCTTTGGACTCATCATGAGCTATGTGTCGTTCTTCGTTTTTCCAAAACTTTATCCTGCAGGCAATGAATCAATCATGTTGGGCGCCTCAGCGGCTGTCAATGCGATTGTCGTTGCTACTGCAGTTATTGCACCTAACTACCGTACTAAATTTTTTTTTGTCGGATTGGTGCAGATCAAATATCTCGCTGCCATTTTTATTTTTCTTGATATTGTTTCGATTTCGTATTGGGATAATGTCGGTGGGCATTTTGCGCATTTGGGTGGTGCGGCTTTCGGATATTCATTTGCGTCACTATTGTTACGAGGCACAGATTTGTCCATCGGCTTCAATCATTTTACTTATTGGTTCACAGGACTTTTAGGAAAACGTCAAAGAAATAAACCACGCATCGTTTACAGCCGCGTGACCGCCAATGAACATGAAGAAAAAATAATCGCGGCTAAAAGAGATAAGAAAGCGATGCAGCAAAAACTGGATATTATTCTCGATAAAATTTCTCGCTCGGGTTATGATTCGCTTTCGAATGAGGAAAAAGAATTTCTTTTTAAAGCAAGTAAAGAAGACTAATGTGCAAATCTGTTGATGCACATACAAGGGTTTCATCGCTAATTTTCTTCTGCAAATAATTTCTGATTGAGAAAGAGCATCAAGATCACATTCCTTATTCTTCATTCTTTCTTCGCGGTGTTGTTCATGATCTCATGTTTGTCAACGCGGATCAATCCTGTCAATCATCCGTTTTATGCGCTGATCGGTTTGTTTTTTCCGCTTTGGTTTTTTCTGAATGTTTTCTTTTTCATATTCTGGATTGTGTTCCGCAAAATTTATTTGCTGATCTCATTAATTGCTGTTTTGCTGTTCCTTCCTCTCCTCAGCCGTTTCGTGCAATTTCATTTCAAAAGCAGGCATGATGAAAATGCTGTCAGCATCATGACATGGAATGTCAAAAATTTTGATCTCTATAACTGGACTCATAACAAGGACACGCGCACGGAGATGATGAAGCTGATAGAAACCGAAAATCCCGATGTGCTCTGCCTGCAGGAATTTTACAACGAGGATCAGGGCGATTTTATGAATATTGATCAGATCAAAAATGAACTGGGCTATCCTTATTATTATTTCAGCAGTTCGGTTACGCTGCGCGACAACGATCATTGGGGCATTGCCACATTTTCAAAATTTCCGATTGGCGGAAGCGGTAACGTTGAGTTTGAAAACTCTATCAACAACAAAGCAATTTATACTGACATCCGCTTCCCGTCCAAAATCATTCGCGTTTTCAATACACATCTTCAATCGGTTTATTTTGACGATGAAGATTATCAATATCTCGAAGAAGTGGAAGACATCAACCCTGATATGAAATCATCCAAACGCATTTTCGGAAAACTGCTGAGGGCATATTCTAAACGGGCGGAACAGGCGCGGTTGCTCAAATCAAAAATGAATGAATCTGAAATTCCTGTAATCCTTTGCGGAGATTTTAACGACACACCCGTTTCTTATTCTTATGAAACCCTTTCAAAAAATCTGCAGGATTCATTTAAAAAACGCGGAAAGTTTTTCGGAAGAACTTACAGCGGCAGCATTCCCCTGCTGCGCATTGATTACATATTGCTCGACAAATCTTTTGAAGTAATCTCTCATCAGGTCATCCACAAAAAACTTTCGGATCATTTTGCGGTGGCCTGTGAGTTTGTGATTGAATAATCAGTTGCGGGATGCAACGATCAGCTTCTGCGAATAAAATTTTTCGTCTGCAGTGAGTTTCACAAAATAAATTCCCGGGGAAATATCTGATGGCAGACTTACCAGGTTTTCAAAACCTGGCAAGACCTGCTCAAAAACTTTTTGACCAAGCGAGTTTAAGATTTCAATTATTCCATCAGTAATTGTTTGATCGGTGGTGAAGGTAAAATGGGTGGTGGCGGGGTTGGGGGAAAGGGAAAATGTTTTGGCGATTATTAATTCTTGAATGCCAACCGAGCACAGATCTACAAGAGTACCCCCCGTTCCGGAAATGAATGTCAGAGAAGTTACATTCAGCCCCGAACCGATAAAGATTACTGGTGCAGAAACCTGAAAAATCGGAGAGGTTACTATAACCTCGGAGTCTTTGACATTACAATTGCTGTTACCATTTGAATCAGTTTTAATCAGGTAAAAATCACTCCCAATACTCATAGAATAGCCAGCGAGGATATATGATCCATCCAAAGCTTGTTTCACTGAGTAGCATTTATCGTCATGCATTCTTCCAAAAAGTTTTGTCCATAATGTATCTCCAAGGTTGTCAGTTTTAATCAAATGGACATTTGCAATGTTTTGAGGAAAATTTCCTCTACTCCCAACAACGATATACCCACCGTCAGAAGTCTGTTGAATTGAATAGCCTGTTTCCTGATAACTCGTACCGTATGTTTTTGCCCAAGTCAACATACCATTAATATCCGTTTTGATAAGGCAAATATCTCCCCATTGGTCAACCCCAAAACTGTGAGTTGTGCCCGTAACAATATAGCCACTATCTGAAGCTTGAATTACGTCACGACCAGATTCTCCCATTGATCCACTATAAGTATTCACCCATACGATATTTCCATTATCATCAATTTTAATAAGACAAATCGCACTGTAAATTACATCCATATAGCCCGTAATTATGTAACCGCCATCCATAGTTTGCTTTACGGAATAGCCCGAAGCATTTCCATTTCCACTATCAAAGGTTCGAGTCCAAATTGTGTCTCCGAGGGCATCAGTTTTTATAACAAGCATGTTGTTTGGACCTGTAGAACCTACGAATAAGAAGCCATTGTCAGAAGTTTGCGCAACAGAATATCCGACATCGTAGTAGGAGCTGCCGTAACTTTTAGACCACATCTCGTTGCCCGAAGAATCCGTTTTCAGAAGGAAGGCATCATAATAACCCGTGCCGTTGATATCAGAGTAACCTGTAATTATATAGCCGCCATCTGATGTTTGACTTACTGCATAACCTAGATCGTCATGTACTCCACCAAACGTCTTTGTCCATTGAACGCTATCATTGAGGTTGGCTTTTATCAGATAAACATCAAACGACCCTGCACCAAAACTTGTTGTAGTACCAACTATGATATATCCGCCATCATTGGTTAGTTCAACTGAATACGCATGGTCATTACCGTTTCCCCCATACGCTTTTTGAAACATCACCTGCCCTTCAGCATAATAACCAAAACCACAGCAAACCAAAATGAAGAAAACAGAAAAAAAAAATTTCATTGTGAATGAGATTCTCCCCTAAGTTCCGAAACTTTCTTCAACCTCAAGCCTTCTCCACCCCAAACACACCCAACAAAATCTCTTTCGATTTTTCGGTGAGGGCATATTTGCGCATTGGCTGTATGCGAATCAAAACATGATTGGGTAAAAGATTCAAATTATTTTTGAATTAGTTATGCCTGAGATTTGTCGCTTTTATGGTATGTTCATTTTCATGAACTACAACGATCACAGTCCTCCGCACTTCCATGTGTGGTATGCCGAATATAAAATCACTGTAACCATTGAAAGTTGAATTGTAGAAGGGCATATGCCGAAGCGGGCGCTTAAGATGATTTTCGATTGGTTTGAAAATCATAAAACAGAATTATTGGAAAATTGGAACCTCGCACGCCAGCATGAACCATTAAAAAGAATTGAACCGTTGGATTAATTTTGAATGATATGATTGAAGTAAAATCTGCCAGATATATCAGTGAATATCGCCTTGAACTTGAGTTCAGCAATGGCTCAGTTCGGGAAGTTGATTTGCAATCTCATCTTACAGGCTCTGTTTTTCAACCTTTGAGAGACAAAACTTACTTCTCCAATTTTTCCGTCCAATTCAATACAGTTGCCTGGTCTAATGGAGCTGACTTTGCACCTGAATTTTTATTTGAAATTGGTACTGAAGTCGAAACAAAAAAAGTAGCCTAACCTGTTGATTGGCGTCCAATCGCGATTAAAGGAAGAAACGCAGGGATCACATCTTCACCACCCTCTTCATCAGCACACTATCATCATTTACAATTCTGATTATATAAACACCAGCTTGCCAATTGGCAGTGGGCAGTATGCAGTTGGCAGTAAACGCAGTTGAGTAAATTATTCTTCCTGCGGCATCAAAAACTTCAATCAATGATTCCTCATCGCACAACTCACAACTCACCACACACAACTCGTTTGCCGGATTCGGATAAACATTCACGCCCAAATCATTTTCTAATTCATCCAAAGAAGTGATAACAAAATTGTTGACCGCGGTATCGGACAGGCAGTCGTTGGATGCGATATAAGTGACTTCGTAAATTCCTGATGAAGAATAAGTGTGTGTCGGGTCTTCATCGGTGGAAGTTTGTCCATCACCAAAATCCCAGAGATGAGAAGTTGCGTTCGTGGTGTTGTTATCAATGGTGAGTGTGCTACCGCTGAGGTCAGGCATGTATAATATATTAATGGTGAAATCAGCAATGCTTGTTGCGTCCGCGAAATTTCCCTGGCTCAGGTTGTAAAAACTTCCGCTCGGTGTGGTTTCCAGTTTCACCGCGCGCACCATATAATGATAGTCACCGGCAGGCACACATAAATCTGTGTACGCATTTGCAGTGATGATCTGATCATTCATTTTTTCAAAAGGAAAATCGAAATCTGTTGTGCGGTAAATATTATATCCGAGAATATTATTTTCTGTTGACGCAGTCCATGATAACAGCATATCATTTCCGGAAGGAACAGCAACGAACGATGAAGCGGGTGCAACAATATATTGATGTAAGGATGGATCACCGAGTAAAGCGACATGAACGAAACGTCCACCGTAATTATAGTAGTACAAAAAGTTATTGTTCTGCGAAGCGCGCGTTGAATAGCCGATGTTCTCACCCAAACCCATGTGATGAAACTGCCAGTGCGGGCGACCACTCCAGCAAACCGACAAGGCACCGCTTGCCAAAGATGCGCGCATGAAATCGTCATCGTAACCCCAATCGCCAAAATAAGAACCGAACAACATGGTGAAAACGGTTTGCACATCGTTGGCAACAAAATCAGATGTAGAACCCACACCTCCACAGCCGGTTGGCGAACCACCACCGCATCCGTAAGACCATATATAACTATCAACCGAGAGATTGGAGAAATAATCAATCTCGCTCACGCTGTCTGCGCTCACGAGCGGTGCAAAATTTTTCCAGGCACTCGCGCCAAATGCTTCACCGCCAAAACCACCGAAGTTGTCATCAATCAAAGCGCGTTGATTGAAATCAGTGATTTTGAATTTGTAATCATGTGCGCGTTGCAAATAATCCGCGATCAATTGATTTTCGGTTTCAGAAAAGGAGAACATGTTGTAGAAATCAATCCTGCCGATCTGCAATTCAAGATCAGAAGGAATGGTTGACTGATCATATTTACCATCACCGGGAATATTTTGATTTCGCAGTTGCGAGGCGCCTACATCATTGACAAAAACATCGGTCCAGTTTCCGTCCATGTCCGCATAAAAAACATCAGCGGGCCATGCACCCTTATGATCGGGGACGTGACCATCGGGCGCAATATCTCCCGAATAAGGAACGGGAACATGACCAACGAGATAGACTGCTTTTACATCGGATGGAAAAGCATTGTAATCATCGACAATTATTTGTTTGATGTCAGGAACAGAATCGAACGGTGAAACATCATGACGGATAATCATCCAGCCATCTCCGCGCAAATCATTGATCAATTGATCGCATTCTGTAACGTAGTTATTTGAAAAACTCGTATCAAAAATCAAAATCATTTTACCGCGAAAATTTGTTTCGGGAATTTCAATTCCGGAATTGATATAACCGTAGCCCGTTACGTTTCCTGATTTCTGAAATTTATATTCGTAAGAAACCCCGACACTAACCGCGGTATCAATAAATGAAGTGGAAGTTCCCCCAATGGATGCGTAAATACCGCTCCAGCTATTATCGGTTTTCAATTTTCGATAGATCGTATAATCAGTTGCGCCTGGATCCGGTTTGATGCTGATCGTGATTTGCGCTGGATTGTTTTGTACTTCCGCGGTTAACTGAACGGAGTAATCAACGGAATTTTGAGAATAAGCAGTCAGAAGACAGAAGACAGAAGATAGAAGAAGAAGAAATTTTTTCATCGAAATAAATTGATTTCTTCAAAGCTAAAAACAAAAACGGCTGCCAGATGATGACAGCCGCTTTGATGATCAATCAGAATTTTTTATTCCGGTGTAGTTGCAGCCATGGCAGTTTTCATCGCATCTTCTGCTGCTATATGAGTATCTCTCATAGCTGTCCAATTAGCATCTGTAGATTCAATAGTAGTTTTTGCCGCGGTCAGCTTACCATTCCATTCTTCCATTCCCTTGGTAGCATCTTCCTGACTTATATCACCATCATCAACTGTTTTCTTCCATGCCGACCAAGCTTCTCCATCGGTTTTCCATCCGGCAATTGCATTCGTCATATCATTTGACATGGTTTGACCTTTCGTCATGGATGCCATACAAATATCCATGTTCGCTTGCATGGCTGCTTTTTGTTCTGCTGACCATGTTGCAGTCATTGTTTCCATTTCCTTGTGACCCACACTCCAATCCGCCATTTCAGTTTCTGCATTAGTAACCCAGACTTCAGCAGATGACATCATTACTGCCCAGTCGTCATTAAATGTTGTCATAGCATCTTTAGTTGCCTGGTCAACACCTTTGCTGCCACATGAGGTAATGGTAACTACCGCAAACAGCAGTGCGAGAATTTTAATTGTCGTTTTCATGATTTGTTTGGTTTTGAATTCTTATAGTTTGGTTTAAAATTTAGCTGCACAAATGTAAGATTCGGAAACGGGTATTTGCAAGCAGGATAAAAAATGTTTTACAGGCAACAAAGGTGAATTTGCCATCATGTTAAAATCAGACTTCCTCGAAATAGTCCAATTCCTTTCCGTGAGTTTCGTCAAGAGCAAGAAGAGCAACGAAAGAGAGAACGAGGCAAATGATTCCCACAATCAAGCCTGCGGTCCATAGGTCGAAATGCACTTTTAATGAAAGTATTGCCCAGCTGATGAGAACCGTAGTGCCACGCACAAAGTTGGGTGCGGTAGTGGTAACGGTTGCGCGAAGATTGGTACCGAATTGTTCCGATGCAGACGACATAAATACCGCCCATAAACCACCCATGGCCACGCCCATCAACGTGATGTTGAGATAGAAAATATTGGCTGATACACCTTTCATGAAAAAAAACAGAAAGACGAAAAGAGCCAACGATGCATTCGCAATCAGTATCACTTTTTTGCGCGATTTCAAATAATGGCTAAGTAATCCGAACACCATACTTCCCACAGAGGCACCGATATAATGAAGTACTACTGCTTTTGCTCCGCTTATTTTTTCAACAATTCCCAACGCTTCTTTTGCATAAGTTCCTGAATTGATAACCATCTGGCTGATGACATACCAAACCGGAATGCCGATCAATATGGTCGCGATGTATTTACGGGTTCGTTTTGAGTTCGTAAACAACATGAAAAAATTTCCTTTGCTCACGGATTGCGTTTTCGTTTTCTTAAACATACCCGATTCATGAACACTTACGCGGAGAATAAGCAACAACAATCCCAAGCCTCCACCAACAAAATAGGCGGTTCGCCAATCAAACCAATCTGCAACCAAAAAACTCAGTACAGCTCCTGCAATTCCGACTCCCGCAACGATGCTTGTTCCAATTCCCCGAGATTCTTTACTCAGCACTTCGGATACCAATGTAATTCCCACCCCAAGCTCACCTGCCAGTCCGACTCCTGCAATAAAACGAAGTACGGCATATTGCTGTTCTGTTTGTACAAATCCGTTAGCGATATTGGCCAATGAATAAAGCAGAATGGTGAGAAACAAAGTGGAGAGTCTTCCTTTTTTATCGCCTAACACACCCCAGATAATTCCACCGAGCAACATGCCGATCATCTGCATATTCAGCAAATGAGTTCCCACCGCAAACATATCTTCATCAAGAACGCCTATATCGCGAAGGCTAGGCTCCTTTACAATTCCGAAAAGAATAAGATCATAAATGTCAACGAAATAGCCAAGAGCCGCTACAATAACAGTAGCAGAAAGAATGCGCTCAGGAATTTTTGATTGGCTGTTCACTTTCAGATGTAAGCGTTAAAAATAAACGGCAATTATATTCTTTGTCGTTGGAATTCAAAATAATTCTGTGTACTTCATTATCTTGGCTTGATATGAAATAGAAAATAAATCTTACCATATTGCATCATGAAAATATTTTCCATTCTTGTTTTTTGCTCAATCTTGCTTCTCTCTGGCTTTCATTCTCTATGTCAAACTGACGATCCGTATTTCAATCGAGGCACCGTTTACTTTAATCAAGGCGATTACATGAATGCCATCAATGATTTTAATGTATGCATTGCAAATAATTCAAAAAACGGACAAGCCTATTTTTTCCGCGGGCTGGCAAGAATTGACGCAGGAGATTACAAGAATTCAAAAAAAGATCTCAAACAAGCCATACGACTTGGTGTTATTGCAACTCAATCATATTGGGGAATCGGAACTTGTTATTACAACATGGCAAATCAATCTCTTCGGGGAAACAAGGTTGCGCATGGTTTTTTTTCCTCTTACAGAAATCGCAGAAATTTTCACAAAGCCATCAAATGGTTTGATAAATCCATTGAAATGAATCCTTATCTCGCCATGTCCTATAATAGTCGTGGAGCGAGTAAACAAGGATTGGGGAAAATGACCGATGCTATTTTGGATTACAATAAAACAATTGAACTGGATTCAACATTTGCTTTGGCTTACAACAATCGCGGTGCAGCGCGATATTATAATCAGAACGTAGCGGAACCGAGCAAGGCTGATATTTTATTAGCCATTGAAGATTTCAGGCTGGCACTCAAATTTGATCCATCTATGGTGTTGCCTGAGCGGAATATTGGTTTTGCTTTTTCGTTGATTGAGGAATATGACAGCGCGATGATTCATATCGAGCGCGCCATTCGATTGAATAACAACGATGCATTCTGTTATCTCAATCGCGCAAGAATAAAATATGCATATGCCGATTATCAGGGAGCGGTGGATGATTTTATGAAAGCGCTTCAACGCGATCCGTTTAATCCGGATGCCTACATTGAAATGGGAAATGCAAAATCCAAATTAGGCTATTATGAAAACGCCATTGACGATCAAATAGAGGCGATAAAGCTCAACCGAAGATTTGCAAATGTTGCCTATTATAACATTGCCTGCAGCTATTCCTTAATGGGTGATAAGGATTTGATGTATAAATATCTCAACAAAGCGAAGCGGAAAAATTATTTTACCAGAGATGGATTTAAAGTTTTTCTCGAAGATCCTGATTTCGAAAATTTCCGGAAGGATCAGGAATTTATTGAATACACGCAGAAGTTGAGAAAGAAGGCAAACTAAAAGAGAACCAACAATTTCGTTTTCTTAATTTTTTAACATCTTCCGGGTCATAATTTTTTCAGACGAAGTAAGACGAATTACATACGTTCCGGCAGAAAAATCTTTAGTGTTTATAGTTCCTCCTGAATAATTCTGTGATCTAATTTTTTCCACAAACACAATTTCACCGTTAGCATTAAGAATTTCAATCAGGTAAAAATCTCCTTTTGCATTGTGAGGGATAGAAATCATGATCTGATCACTCGCAGGATTCGGGAAAATCTGAAAAGTATTTTTTTCAATCATCAAGATTGAATTCGGGGGTTGGGGCACGGAATCGATATTCTCCTGATAAATTATGCTGCCCTGATAATGCCCCGAAAACAAATCCAAATCACCGTCTCCGTCAATATCTGTTAACTCTGGTTGAAACTGATAACCATCATTTGCTATTCCGAAAGCATTGTTGAGCGGATCGGTAAACAATGGCGAATTAGCAGATCCAATGTTTTCAAAAAACTGAGTCACCAAACCTCCGACTGTCATCATAACCAGATCCAAGTCACTGTCAAAATCAAGATCACCAAACGCTGTCATTGGATAATACCCAATGCCTGATGCAATACCAAACGCTCCGTCCAACGGAGTGGAAAATGCAGGTAACGAAGGAGTGCCTGTGTTTTCTGAAAAGAATAATCCGTTAGTAGTACCAATAAAAATATCCAGATCCGCATCATCATCAATGTCAACCAATGTAGGCAAATAGACATAGGACGAATCAAACGGAATCAATCCAAACGGATTATCAAAAGGTGAAGTAGTAAACTGTGGACTGTTGGCTGAACCGCTGTTTTCAAAAAAAGAAAGCGTAGGTCCGTATTGACTATAGATCATGTCGAAATCACCATCACCATCATAATCAGCAAACTCAGGAATCGTAACATAAGCGGATTCCAGTGGTGAACCCGGAGGAAAATTCACGGGGTTATTATAATCTGCAAGCGAATCGTTTCCTATGTTTTCATAATACAGAACAACGTTCCCGGAATCTGCATAGGTAAAGGTGGTCATAAACATATCCTGATCACCATCATCGTCTATATCTGCAAATGAAGGAAATGAAATATAGCTGTCGCTTATATTAATAGTAAATGGATTGGAAACCGGAGTTGCAAATTCCTGCGCACTGGACGAACGATTCATGAACATGAAAAATGAAAGGGAACATCCGGCAAGAATTTTTTTCAAATGGAAATGACCAATTGGTTTGATCAGCTCCGCAAATAATTTTTTCAGTTTGGCCAGCAGAAAACGAAAATGGCCGGATGAAATAAATGCTGCACCATACAATTTCTGTTTTGTTTGAATTTCATTCGCTACGTTTTTGAATTGCCTCAGTTTGCGACTGAAAGGATTGAGTTTGTGTTTCATCGATATCAGTTTGAAATGTTTGTTTCACCTTTTTCCAAAGCCCACCAACTTGATTGAGGAGTGGTGATTCCCTGTTTGTGTTCCGGTTTATCCGTGTTTACAATATTAGGACGAATCATCTCAGCCAGCACATGGCAATCATAAATTTCATCCACTGAATTTTGGTAGATAATTTCTCCTACAATGGCACCTGTAGCCAAATGCAATATCACAATACCTGCTCGATCGGCAAATTCTGCAACAGGGAGTTTCGAAAAGGTGGATGAGTTTTTTCTGAGCTTTGATAAGCCTACGAAAACATATCCATTGTGATAAGCCATGCCGCGCACAAATCCCTTTAGTTTATTGACAACAGAAGTTTTACCTGAAGATGCTTCAACTTCCACTATCTCTCCTGTTGCTGACAGCAACAGGAATAATTTTTTTTCATAAACACGTGGTGAATGTGGCATTCCCAGTCCTGAAGCAATAATTGTGTTTGACGGAATATCCATCAACACACCGGATGACAAAATATTTTCTTTCCAACTCTGATTTGTGTTTCCGCTGTTAAATGCAGTAGCAAATTTCAATTTATCGTTCTGAACAACCAGTCCATTCAAATGACAACGGTCTTCCGGTTTTATATCACTGATGAAAGAAGGATTCCAGACCGGAGTGAAACTGAATTGGTCATCAATTTTTATGATGCAGGAAAAAGCAGTGTTCACCGCAACAAAATCATTTCCGCACCAACTGATGTCATGCAAATCAAGAGGACCGGTAAAATATTTTTTTCGTGGCATATATAGCGCATCATAAGTGTCCGGGTGTTTCGGATAATTTTTTGCCAATGAAATTTCGTTTTTAAATACAATCACTTCGTCCTTTGTTGCAAGCGCGAGATTTAAACCTCGCTGAGTCATTCCCATGGGGCGATCAAAAGTTCGCGGCAATTGTATCAAACTGCTTTCATCTTTTGCAGAAATAAAAATGACTTTGCCGGCTTGAAAAGTGCTGACTGCAATCGTGCATTTTAACTGATACAATAACTCAGGAACCTGAGGAGAATAGGTGCAGGAAAAAGGAGGCGCAGGTGGCGACATATTTCGAAATTATTCTTTCGTCCAGATTCTCAAATTGAGATTGAAGTCTTCAATCATTCCGATGGCGAGCATCAGATCATCAAAATATTGTTCAATGTCTTTGAAAGCAAATTTGGAAGAGAAAATTCCGGTTTCAAAAAGATTGCGCGAGATCGGAATAGCCGCATACAATTTAGAGTGCAGAAATGCAAAATGCAGTTTATGCCCGGTTTTGTTTTTGTAATTCAGAATGCGTTGCATCAAAGAAGTTGACAGAATATATCGTGCCTCGACCTGATCGCTGCTATAGCAAACAAATGCTTTTTCAAATTCAGGGTCCTCCAGCGTTACCAATGAAGGACGGCTGATATTTATTTTCTGAAACCATTTTCCGATGGCACCGAAAGTGCTCTCTGCAGAATCAGGCAGTACAAATGTTTTGCCTTTAAAATCTTTGTTGAAATCGGCAATAAAAAACAAGCCCTTGAAAATGGTCACATAATAAGTTCTGCCTTTTGAATCTGTGCGCCTGTCCTGAGTATGAAGTTCAGAAAACTGGAATCCGGTTTTATCAAGTGCGCCATGAACAAGATCGTCACCATTATATCGATCGGCAGAATTTTGAAAAATTTCACTGGCGCTGTATTCTGCTTTTGAAATAAATGCAGCGTGATTGTATTGCAATCCCGGATCGATGAAATTGATGATGCGCCCGATCACTTTTGTTTTAAAGGCTTCCTTATACGCTTTAGTCCGTTTACCGAATCTTGTATAATAAACAATGATGATCACCACCAGTGAAAGAATTCCAACCACCAATCCCGCAACCGGATTGATCATTGCGGCTATTGCTGAAATTCCGATTCCTACCGGCAACCCGATCAGCCAGTGAGCAAGAATTTGTCTTTTCAAAACCTTTCGCTCCAATTCGAGCATATTTAAATCAGTTTGTAATTCCGTTTCATAAAAATGTAGGAGTTCAGGAAGGGTTTTCATAAATCTTTGATTACGAATTTTTACAACCAATACAAATATGAGAAACTGTTTCGAGCTTCCACACTGAAAGTGTATGCTTACAAAAAGGAGAAATCAGATCTGAGAGGTGGATGAAGATTCTTCAGGCGCAGCAGGAACAGATTTTGCCTCTGTATTTTCTGCAACAGGTGTATCGGTAGGCTTTGAAAAAAACTTCCGCTGGAAAATGATGATCGAAAAAACACCACATGAAATCGCACTATCAGCAATATTGAACACAGGACGGAAAAATTCAAAATATTTTCCACCATAAAATGGAATCCAGTCAGGAAGTGTGCGATGATAAATCGGGAAATAGAACATGTCCACCACCCTGCCGTGAAGAAATCGGGAATAACCGCCATCAGCCGGCATGAATTCCGCTACCTGATGTGCGCTGGTTGAAAACAACATACCGTAAACTGCACTGTCAATAATATTTCCGAGTGCGCCTGCAAGTATCAATGAAATGCAAATGATCAAACCTGTTGATGCTTTTTTGCTGATCAGTTTACTGAGGTAATAAGTAATAAACAAACAAGCGACAATACGGAAAAGAGAAAGAATCAATTTCCCGTTTTCACCTCCGATGCGCATCCCGAAAGCCATGCCTTCATTCTCCGTGAAATGAATATAAAACCAATTTCCGGCAATTGATTTTTCATCACCTATCATCATATTTGTCTTAACCCAAAATTTGAGCGCCTGGTCAAAAAACAAAACCAGCAAGACGATAAGAATTGCAAGATGACTTTTTTTCATCCGATGAACTGCTTACCCGTTAGATATTAAACAAAAGAAATGACGTATAACTCCAATGAATAATGTATCATTTCTGCTCGAGCATTTTACCTTCCATGGAGGTAGTAGCATGAGGAACAATCAGCAACCGTTCTTTCGAAATCAATTTCCCGGTTATGCGGCAAATGCCATAGGTTTTATTTACAATTCTCATCAACGCCTTTTCCAGATTATTGATGTGTTGGATTTTTCGCGACATCATTTGTGAAATGTATTCGCGCTCGTTGCTTGCAGATCCATCTTCCATCGTCATAATCTTGGTGTCCGATGTATCGGATGACTCATTCGAGTTCGCAATCTGCTCTTGATAATACTTGAATTCATGACGAGATTCTTCCAACTTTTTCACGATCAGGTTTCTGAACATGCGAAGTTCTTCATCGGAATATCTGCCGCGCTTATCGTTGCTTTTCATTGGTTTTGGAACCACTACTTTCCCAACGGGCTTAACAGCTGGTATCGCCTTTTGAGATACCGACCCTTTCGTAGCCGTCACTTTTTTCACCGCTTTTTTTTGAACCGACTTCACTGCTTTTTTCGTGGGAGTTAATTTTTTCACCGCATTTGCAGGCTTGCTCGTTTTTTTCGAAGCTGCTTTTTTTGCAGGCTTTGCAACTTTCTTTTTGGGAGATGCTTTCTTAGCTGCCGGTTTTTTAACCTGTTTTTTCGGTGCTGCTTTCTTTACCGGCTTTTTCGCTTTCTTGGTTGCCATGAAGAATTATTTTTTGACTGTGATATGAATCTTTACAGGGATTTCATTGATTTCTACTGCGTCACTTTCACTCAATTCATCAACCAAATTCAACTCCCCTGCTAAAATTTCGGTGCAAATATAATCTTTGAACTGAACTACGGCATTGGTCAATTCGGGGTGCTTTTCAATGGTTAAAACGATGCGGTCGGTAACGTTAAAATCCTTGTCCTTACGCAATCGCTGAACACGGTTCACCAATTCACGCGCATAGCCTTCCGCTTTCAAATCATAGGTGATATTGATGTCCAGTGCTACAGTCAGTTCGTTCAAACTCGCCACTAACCAACCGGGAATATCTTCGGTCATCACTTCGACTTCTTCAACGCTGATGGAAACGAATGAGTCGTCCAACGGAACCCGGACCGATTTATTTTTTTCAAACTCAGCGATTTGTTGTTGATTCATTTTTGAAATCTGTTCAGCAACTGCTTTCATGTTTTTGCCAAGCTTTGCTCCGAGCAGTTTGAAATTCGGTTTTAGTTTTTTCGTAAATATTCCTGCGGTGTCTTTTACATATTCAACAGATTTAACATTAACTTCTGCAAGAATGAGTTTCTCCACTTCTTTGATCTGCCGTTCAAATTCAGGATCAAGAACAGGAATCAGGATTTTTGTAAGTGGCTGACGGACATTAATTTTTACTTTTTTGCGAAGTGATAAAACCATGGAAGAAAAATACTGCGCTAGTTGCATTCGTTTTTCAAGATCATCATCAATCACATTTTTTTCAGCAGCACTAAATCTTGTAAGATGAATGGATTCAGGAGTGAGTGGTGAATCATTTCCATTTGATCGTTTACGAATTGAATCAGTGAGATTTTTATATAACCAATCCGAAAAGAACGGTGCGATTGGCGACATCAATTGCGCAACTACATTCAGACATTCATACAACGTTTCGTATGCTGCTTTTTTGTCTTCATTCATTTCGCCTTTCCAAAAACGTCTGCGCGATAATCGTACATACCAATTGGAAAGCTGCTCATCAACGAATAACTCGATTGCCCGTGCAGCCTTTGTTGGTTCGTAATCATTGAACGCTTCAGTTACTTCTTTCACGAGCGAATGAAGTTTTGAAACAATCCAGCGATCTAATTCTTCGCGTTGTGAAACCGGAACAATGTCTCCTTCGATAATTTCAAATCCGTCAATATTTGCGTACAGTGCGAAAAAAGAATAGGTGTTATAAAGTGTTCCGAAAAATTTTCTTCGCGCTTCATCAATACCGTTAATGTCGAATTTCAGATTATCCCAGGGTTGTGAATTGCTGATGATATACCAGCGTGTAGCATCTGCTCCGTATTTTTCAATCGTTGAAAACGGATCGACCACGTTGCCCACCCGTTTCGACATTTTGTTTCCGTTCTTATCAAGCAACAATCCATTCGACACCACATTTTTATACGCCACATTATCGAATAACATTACCGCGATGGCATGAAGTGTAAAAAACCATCCGCGTGTTTGGTCAACACCTTCGGCAATAAAATCTGCCGGGAAATTTTGTTTGAATTTTTCCTGTCCATCAATTCCCCACTGTGCAAAAGGCATGGCGCCCGAATCAAACCAAACATCGATCAGATCTGATTCGCGTTTCATCGGCTTGCCTGATTTGCTCACCAAAATAATTTCGTCAACGAAAGGTTTATGTAAGTCGAATTGCGTATCGAGTATCGAGTATCGGGTATCTAGAAACCCGGCATCTATTGATTTCTGAATTTCATTTTTCAACTCCTTAATGGATCCAATGCAAATTTCTTCTGCGCCATCTTCTGTTCTCCAAATTGGTAGTGGAGTTCCCCAGTAGCGCGAGCGCGAAAGATTCCAGTCAACGAGATTTTCAAGCCACTGACCGAATCTTCCTTCACCGGTGGATTTCGGTTTCCAGTTGATGGTTTTGTTCAACTCAATCATCCGGTCTTTGAAATCTGTTGTTTTGATAAACCACGAATCAAGCGGATAATAAATCACCGGTTTATCCGTGCGCCAGCAATGCGGATAGGAGTGAACATATTTCTCGATGCGAAAAGCTTTGTTTTCTTTTTTCAGTTTCACCACAATCTGCACATCCACCGATTCATAGTTCGGATCGTCATCATAATTTTTGACAGGCACATTCGCGAAGTCCGTTACTTCCGGCAAAAATCTTCCGCGCTTGTCAACCAGTGTGAGTGAACCCAATCCGTATTTTTTTGCCATGCGCATATCATCGGAGCCAAAACTTGGTGCAATGTGAACGATTCCCGTCCCATCTTCAGTAGAAACAAAATCACCGATCACGACTTTGAATGCGTTACCATTTTCAGGCTGTACATATGGCATCAGTTGTTCGTAGCGGATTCCTTCCAACTGCTTTCCGGAAACTTCGGCAATTACCTTGTAGGGAATCTCCTTGTCGCCTTCATTGTAAGAACTCAATTCCGCGTTTGCATTCTCCAGCTTGAAATATTTGTTTATCAATTCACTGGCAAGAATCACTGTGAGCGGTAAATGCGTGTATGGATTGAAAGTTTGAACAACGGAATATTTTATGTCCTCGCCAACTGCAAGTGCGGTGTTGGATGGAAGAGTCCATGGTGTTGTTGTCCAGGCGAGGAAAAATAAATCAGTTGTACGTTGTGCGTTGTGCGTTGTGAGATTAGAAAAAAGAAATTCCGATTTCTCATCTCTTAATACTTCAAACTGCGCAACAACCGTTGTATCCGTTACATCACGATATGCACCTGCATAATTCAATTCGTGAGAACTCAAGCCTGTTCCTGCTGCAGGAGAATAAGGTTGAATGGTGTAGCCTTTGTATAACAATCCTTTGTCGTACAATTTCTTTAAGAGCCACCAGAGAGATTCAATGTATTTGTTTTCAAACGTGATATACGGATCGCTCAGATCAATCCAGTAACCCATTTTGCGGGTGATATCATCCCACACATCTTTATACTTCATCACTTCGCTTCGGCATTGCGCATTGTAATCTGCCACCGAAACTTTTTTACCGATATCATCTTTTGTTATGCCGAGTTTTTTTTCAACTTCCAGTTCAACAGGCAATCCGTGTGTATCCCATCCGCCTTTGCGCGCAACGAAAAATCCCTGCATTGTTTTATATCTGCAAAAAAGATCTTTGATCGTGCGTCCCATCACGTGATGAATGCCCGGCATACCATTGGCTGATGGCGGGCCTTCATAAAAGACAAACGGATTTTTTACGTCACGGGTTGAAAGAGATTTTTCAAATATTTTCTCTTTCTCCCAAAACGCAGTGATCTCTGTATCGATGGAAGGTAGATCGAGGGATTTATATTCTTTGTACTTAGCCATTGGAATTAAAGGGCGCAAATTTCGGGAAAGGGTGGGGATATTATATGGCAGCGCTCAACTGAATGTGAGGCTTGGTTATCTTAGAAGTTCAAAACAAACAACCTTCCAGCTAACAGATTACAATGAATTTTAAAAATGTTTGGTATCGCGTTGCACATTGGGAAACCTGGGATTGGCGCTTTAAATATCTTCCGCTGATACCCGCCTACTTATGGTATTGTTTGAGATCAGGTTCGATGTGGTTCTTTACCTGTTCAAATCCATCACTGGTTTTTGGCGGTCTGGATGGCGTGAGCAAGAAGGACGTGTATGAACATCTGCCACCCGGAAGCTATCCCAGAAGTATTTATATCTCACACAAATTGTCTTTTGAAGAAGTAGAAAAACTTGCTTCTGTCAATCACTTCCATTATCCCTTTGTTGTAAAACCTGAAGTTGGCAGAATGGGTCTGATGTTCCGGAAAATTGATTCTGTAGATGACCTGAAAAGCTATCATGAAAAAATGCCGGTCAATTATATTCTGCAGGAGCTTGTTAAATATCCCATTGAAGTCAGTGTGTTTTATTACCGCTTTCCGAACGAGCAAAATGGAACGATCACGGGATTTATCAGGAAGGAATTCCTAGAGGTTACAGGTGATGGAACTTCATCTCTCAATGAATTGATAATGAATTACTCACGTGTGCGTTTTCGCCTTGAAGAAATGAAATTGAAGCACAAGGACAGGCTGAACAATATTATTCCGCAAGGAGAACAATTCATTTTGTCATACGCGCTGAATCTGAGTCGTGGCGGTAAGATGGTTAATCTTGAACACGAGAAAAATGGACGATTGCTGAAAGTTTTTGATGAATTGAGTCATTACGCAAAACATTTTTATTACGGCAGGTACGATATAAAATGCGCCTCCATCGAAGAGCTAAAACAAGGGAAAAATTTTATCATACTTGAGTATAACGGGAGTGGCGGAGAACCCCATCATGTTTATGGCAACAGCAACACTTTGCTGAAAGCATGCAGAATATTGCTGCGGCATTGGGATATTTGTTATCAAATTTCAAAATACAATCATTCAAAAGGTATTGGCTATTGGAAATTCAGGCGCGGTTGGAAATTCTTTAGAGAATCCAACAATCATGTAAAGCTTCTGAAAAAACTAGATGCTGAATTTCCTGCTTCATAAGTTGATCAAAATGGAAAAGCAAATCCTCATTGAAGAATTTCTATCGTTTTTAAACAGCAAGGATTTTCCGTGCGTTGGTGCAAAGTCTGCTTTAGCACAGCATCAGGTAAAATGCATGGTTGCAGATCATATCGGATGCCCGAAGGATGACCACTCCGTTTTGGAATTCCTCTACGATTTTGTGGATGATTACCGGAATTCAAAAGATCAGTTTTCTCATAGTGCGGCAATCATATTCAGAGAGCCGGAAATTTTGAATGAAGAAATGTTCGATGGATTATTATGGCAGCGGTTACAGTCTTTGGCTAACCTGGACGCAGAGAAATACAACTACGATAAACGCGTGAATGCTGATCCGGCATCACCGTTTTTCAGCTACAGCCTGAAGGAGGAGGCGTTTTTCATTATCGGGCTGCATCCTGCCAGCAGCAGGGCGGCACGACAATTTAAATATCCAACTTTAGTGTTCAATCCGCACGCTCAGTTTGAAAAACTCAGAGAAACAAATCGCTATGCGCACATGAAGGAGGTTATCCGCAAACGTGATATAGATTATTCAGGCTCGGTTAATCTGATGCTTGAAGATTTTGGTGAATCATCAGAAGTATTTCAATACAGTGGTCGCGTGTATGATGACACATGGCAATGCCCTTTAAAAATTAATCATGGAACAACTGAAAATAATTCCACCACGTAGCGCGGTGTCTTTTTTCCTCCGGAAAGGTGAGCGACTTAAAGTAGTTGATATTGAAGGTGAACAGGTTTCTGATTTGATCTGCTATAATCTGCATGACAGGAAAGAGTATCTCTCCTCGGGTAGAACAATAGATTATGCGGATACTATTTTCCTTACCAAAGGACATTCTTTTTATTCCAACCGCAGCAACATCATGTTTGAAATGATCGAGGATACCGTGGGTACACATGATTTTTTGCTGACACCATGCAGCGCAGAAATGTTCCGCATCATTTACGGACATACTGAACCACATCGCGGATGTTTTGGCAACCTCTGCGAAGTTTTGGAGGAACATGGTATTGATCCGGATTTCATTCCAACCTGCTTCAATATCTTCATGAACGTGGCGGTTGATGGCGCCACAGGAAAGACTTCAGAGTTGCCACCAAAGAGCAGGGCGGGTGATTATGTGGTGCTGGAAGCTAAAATGGATTTGCTTGTAGGTATGACTGCCTGCTCCGCTGAAATGTCGAATAATTATTCATTCAAGCCGATAGGATATATTATTTCTCCGGGTGCTTAGCGATGGATTTTGACGGGGGTGGTTTCCTGAAAAGGCAAATAATCAACTCACCTTCTCCATCTCTTCCTCCACCACTTCTTCCTCATCATCATAATCAGGATGATTCAAATTGGCGGTTGCTACTTTCGGAAATAATTTTTCTCCGAACGAAAGCATTAATGCAGGAAGCACAATCAGATTGGAAAGCAGCGAAACAAAAAGTGTGAGCGAGATCAGCAGCCCGAGATATTGGGTGCCGCGGAAAGAAGAAAATAAAAACACACCAAATCCGAATACGATGATGATGCAGTTGTAGATCATGCTCACTCCTGCTTCGCGGATAGCGACAGAAACAGTTCGGGAAATATTCCAGTTATGCCGCTGGAATTCCTGCTTGAACCGCCCGAGAAAGTGAATGGAATAATCCACCGACATACCGAACACAATAGAGAAAATCAAAACCGTGGATGGTTTCAAGTTAATTCCAAGCCATCCCATGAGCCCTGCGGTGAACATGAGCGGAATAATATTCGGGATGAGCGACATGAGCCAAACACGCACCGATTTATATTCGTAAATAATGATAAACGCGTTGAGCAAAAAACAAAGCAGCACACTACTAATTAGTCCATCAATCAAATAATTATATCCTTCCAGGGCTACGATTGATGTTCCGGTGAAAGTGACTTTGTAGTCATCAGTTGGAAAAATCTGCGCAAATTGTTTCTCCGTTTTTTCCAGCAGCTCAGGCATTTTATCCGAACCGATGTCAGGAATTTTAACTGTGATGCGCGCTACCTGTCCTGAGGTGTCAATGAAACTGAGATTCATCTTTGATTGATCCTTGGTGTTCTCAATATATTGAACCAATTGCTTTTCTGTTCCGGCAGTGAACATGGAGCCCACAGTGATTTCGGGCAGTGCATAATATTGTTCCTTGCCGTTGTAAAATGCCTGACGTGAAAATTTGAATGCGTCCATCATGGAAATGGATCGGGAGAAAACAGGATTTGCATCCAATGAATCCTGCGCCTGCTGCAGTTTTTGCAAAAACTCCAGATCGTAAATTTTTCCTTTCTCTTTGGTATCAACCAGAATTTCAAACGGCATGATGCCAATGAAATTTTCTTCGAAGAAATTGAGATCCGTATGTAGTTGATTTTTTGACGGAAGATCATCCAGCATGTATCCCCGAGCTTTGAGTTGAAGCACCCCAACAACAGAAGCAAACACTACTGTAGCTGCACTCAGATATAACAGTAGTTTATTATTTTCTGTCCACCGTTCGATGGCATCAAGTATGCCGGTGAGAAATTTTCGGTCAAGGTGAAGAATAAGTCGCGTGCTTGGAGCAGGCAGGTAACTCATGATGATGGACATTAGTGTGAGTGACACATAATAAGTGAGCATGATGTTTACCCCTGCCACCAATCCAAAACCTACGAGCAAAGAACTGCGTGTAAATGCAAACACCCCAAAACCGATTGCAGCAGTGAGGTTGGTAAAAAACAAGGTACGCCCCATGCGCTCGATCATCCGCGCCAGCGCTTTCACTTTGTTATCGTGTTTTTTGAATTCGCTGTGATAACGGCTAAGCAGATAAACGCTGTTTGGAATCCCGATGATGACCAACAATGTCGGAATCAAACCGGTGAGTACATTAAGTTGATATCCCATAACAACCATCAACCCCACTGACCAAACCGCACCAATGGCAACCACTGCAATGGAAATAAAAACTGCCGAAACAGATCGAAAAAGAATCAACAAAATGACGGAAGAAACAATGAGCACATAAATGAGAAACATTACTACCTCATGAGAAACTACGGTGGCTTTGTAACTTCGGATATGGGGCAATCCTGAATAGTGAACTTCAATATTTTGTAATTGAGAAAATGCATCGGCTGCAGAAATGATTTCGCTTACCAGCGCAATGCGGTTTTCTGAATCCATTTCCTTTTTGTTGATGCTGACCGCCATTAGGGTGGCGTTGGTTTCAGAATTCAGCAGCACCTGATCATAAAACGGACGTGCAAAAAAAACTTCCCTGAGCGAGTCAAGCTCAGCCTGCGATTTGGGCGCGGATTTAAAAATCGGTTCAATATCGAATTTCTTTTGCTGACGGTTTGCTTTCAAATCAAAAACATGCGCCACAGAAATCACTGCATCAATGCCTTCCATATCACGGATATGATTTCCGAGATTATACCACGCGTTAAAAAAATCGAGTTGAAATAGACGATCTGTTTTTATTCCGATAACCAACAGGTTTCCGTCTTCACCATATTTGCTTTTAAAATCAACGTACTCTTTAAAACGTGGATTGGTAGACGGAATAATCTTGGAGAGCTCGTGACTTACCTGGATTTTTGTTGCCTGATAACCCAAAAACACAGTGGCCGCAATGATCACCATCAGCAGTGCAAGCCGGTAATTCAGAATGATTCGGGCAATTTTATACCACATTTTTCAAAATCGCTAAAGATACAAATATAGATTGCCGACACTCTTGAAAATGCAGTTACGCGATCACTGATTTTGATCAGGAATTTTTGTTTCATCCACAAACTATTCGAATGAGTTGCGCGTTTTAATCTTCTAACTTTGAACGCTTCATGAAAATAACCAAGCAGTTTTTTATCTCTTTTCTTCTCCTGATTTTTTGTTTTGGAGAAAATCTTTTTTCGCAACCTCTTGGTTCATGGCGCACCTTACTTCCTTACAAAGAAGCGCAGATGGTGACACAAAGCGATACAAAAATTTATTGTGCCACGCTTTACAATTATTACACGGTTGACAAAGAAGACAACAGCATCGAGTTTTTTGACAAGACAACAGGTCTGAGTGATTTGGGAATGAGTGCCATTGCATTTAATCCGTACAACAACACGTTAGTTGTCAGTTACACGAATTCAAATATTGATCTTGTGAAAGAAGATGAAATCATCAACATCTCCGACATTCAACGTTCTCCTCTTTTCTTCGACAAAACCATCAACCATATTCATTTCAGTAATGACCTTGCATACCTCTCCACCAATTTCGGAATTGCAGTTCTTGACATGACCAATAATGAAATCAAAGACACTTATGTTATTGGAGCAGGTGGGCTGCCGAAAAAAGTTTTCGCTGTTACCAGTGACGGGGATTCGCTTTATGCGGCAACCGAAGAAGGTGTTAAATCCGGATCACTCGACAGTACTTTGCTGGATTTCAGCAAATGGCACTTGCACGAAGCATCAGAAAATCTTCCACAGGAGCAAGCCGATCATATTGTTTTTTACAACGGCAACGTTTTTTGTTCCATCAGCGATACCATTTTTCAATATAACGGAACAACCTGGATGTTTTTTCATCATGAAGAAAATTGGCGTGTAGTGGATATGACAGTGAGTGATAATTCTCTCATCGTCTCCGAACAATTTGATTCTGCCGGAACCATTGACGGAAGATTGATGCTCGTTGATCAGAGTTTTGGTTTTCAATTTATCGGAGCTAATAATGAAGTCACTTATCCCGAGCAGGCGATTGCAGATATGAATTCAAATTTGATCTGGGCGGCTGATCCTTATCGCGGATTGCTGAAAATTAACGGAACAAACTCGGAAGCTATTTCACCCAACAGTCCTTATTCTGCCGGATGTCAATCCATTGATATTGAAAATAATGTGGTCTGGATTACTGCCGGTGACCGCGATGCATCATGGAGTTATCTTTTTAATCCGAACGGATTTTATCGCTACGAAAGTTTTTTCTGGACCAATTTCAACCAGTTCTCTTTTTCTGCGCTTAGCGGGTTGTTTGATTTTGTTGATGTAGAAATTGATCCCGCAAATAATATCACTTATCTCGGCTCCTATTTTTCAGGATTGCTTGAATATGACGGAAACACTTTCATTCATTATGACGAAACCAACAGCGCATTGCAAGGTGCGCAGGGTGACAGTAACTCAAAAAGAATTGCAGGAATGGAACTGGATGATGCAGGAAATTTATGGATCGCAAATTCTTATGCCACCGAACCGGTTGTTGTAAAAACTTTTGACGGAAGTTGGTACAGTTTCCCATTGCCGGGCGCACCCTCCACCGGAATAGGACCGATGGTGATTGATCTTTCGGGAAGAAAATGGTTTGCCGCACGCAATGAAGGTTTGATTGTTTATGATGATAACCAATCAATTGAAGTCCCGAATGATGATCAGTTCATCCATCTCAAAACAGGAATCGGCACAGGAAATCTTCCTTCCAATGATGTGTTTTCCATCGTCATTGATCTGGACGGACAAATATGGGTTGGTACTTCGCAGGGCATTGCCGTTTTTTATTGCCCTGAGCAGGTGTTTGATAATCCTGCGTGCATTGATGCACAACAAATAATTGTGGAGACGGATGGCATTGCCGGATATCTGTTGGAAACGGAACAGGTGAACGCAATGGCGGTTGACGGAGCCAACAGAAAATGGATTGGCACCACCAACGGCTTATGGCTTTTTTCTGATGATGGAACAGAAGAGATTCATTATTTCAATACTGACAACAGCCCGTTATTATCGAACGATATCCGCTCGATAGCAGTGAATCATGCAACAGGTGAAGTGTTTATCGGCACCAGTAACGGAGTGATTGTTTACCGCGGTGACGCCACGCTCGGAGACGAGGCGCAAGGCGAAGATGTGACTGTGTTTCCGAACCCCGTGATGGAAAATTATGAAGGCGAAATCGCGATTATGGGATTGGTGCAGGATGCAGATGTACGCATTACCGACATCAGCGGCACTTTGATTTATAAAACCAAAGCCAATGGCGGCATGGCGGTTTGGAACGGGAAAAATTATGATGGCGCACGCGCGCAATCCGGAGTTTATCTCATCTTCTCTTCCGATGAAACGGGGCAGGAAACTTATGCAGGGAAAATTTTATTTTTTAATTAGCGGGAAATGATTGTTCAATTGCAATATTGTTGAATTGTTCTGGAGGCAGCGCTGATCAACAATCAAGCAATCAAGCAATCTAATCATCAAACAATCCATTTCGGGATTTAACCTGTATGCTCCAAAAGACAAAAGGCATTGTTTTTAAATCCACCCGCTTTGGCGAGTCGAGTTTGATCTGCAAAATTTATACGGAGAAATTCGGTTTGCAGAATTGCATTGTGAGCGGTGTACGATCTGCGAAATCAAAAAACAAAGCAAGCATTTACCAGGCTCTCATGATTCTGGATCTGGTTATTTATCATCATGATTCAAAATCGCTGAAGCGCATTAAAGAAGCGAAGCCCGCAGTTATTTACCGCTCTGTTCCGTTCAACATTATTAAATCATCCATCGGTTTGTTTTTGATCGAGGTGCTGAACAAATGTGTGAAAGAGGAAGAAAAAAATCAAGCGCTGTTTGAATTTATTGTTCAATCATTTTCGTGGTTTGATGATCAGCCTGAAGGGTTCAGCAATTTTCATCTAGTTTTTCTCGTTCAACTCGCCAATCATCTCGGGTTCAAACTGCATGGAGATTTTTCAGTGCAAAATTCTTTTTTCGATTTGCAGAACGGAATATTTGCAGCGCAGCGCCCAAGCCATGCTCATTTTGTGGAAGGAAAAGAAGCGGAATTATTCAATCAGATTATTTCTGCCGATTATGATCAATCCACGCAATTGAAAATTTCTAGAAGAGTGCGAAATGAAATGATGAATCACCTGATCATCTTTTTTCAGATTCACGTGGAAGGATTCACGAATCTGAAATCACCGAAAATTCTGAAAGAGGTTTTGGAATAAACCCCGGGTCACTTCACCATATTGTATTTGTCAACGCGGCTCATGAATGGCTCGCGGTAAAGTTTCCCGATGGGCAAATGTTTTTCATTGATCTCCACCGCGTTTCCTGAAATAGATTTCACTTTGTCCATCGCAATGATGAATGAGCGGTGAATGCGCACAAACCTATTGTCCGGCAATTTTTCCTCCAGGCTTTTCATCGTCATGAGTGTGATAATTCTGCCGGCAGTTGTATAAATCATCACGTAGTCTTTCAACCCTTCGATGTAGAACATGTCTTTATAATTGATCTTCACCATTTTTTTGTCCGCTTTCACAAACATGAAATCATCGAACAATTCGTTTGACTGGTTTTGTGAACCAAGCGATGATCCCGTGTTTTTTTGTTTGAGGGTGAAATAGTCCATCACTTTATTTACTGCTTTGAGAAAGCGATCGAATGAAATCGGTTTGAGTAAATAATCCATCGCATCCAGATTAAATCCTTCCACCGCATATTTTGAAAATGCAGTAGTGAAAATTACAGCCGGGGCATTTTTCAATGACTTCATAAATTCCACTCCGTTGATTTCCGGCATTTGAATATCCAGAAAAATGAGATCAACATGATGTTTGTGCAACACCGCATTTGCCTGAATAGCGTTGCTGCATTTTTTCACGAGTGCCAAACCGGGAGTGCGCTCAATATAATTTTCAAGCACATCCTGTGCGAGTGGTTCATCGTCAACTACAAGGCATTGGAGAATCATGAGAGTTCGATTTTGAGGTTTATAGAATAGGTGTCTTCGGTTTCCTGAATAGTCAGTTCGTGTTGGTCGGGATAAAGCAAAAGCAATCTGCGTTTTACATTTTTCAAACCGATGCCCCGATGTTCGCTGTCAGATTTTTTTCCGTTGATTTTCGGATAGTGACTGTTTGCAATTTGCAGATCGAGATAATTTCCCGATACATGCAGATCAATATTTACCCAGCCGGAATCTATCTGACTGTTGATCCCATGTTTAAACGCGTTTTCAAAAAAAGGAATCAGTAGCAGTGGTGCAATCTGTTGCCCGTTCAGCTGACATTGGGTATTAAAAGTGATTCTGGTCTGATCTCCTTTTCGCAGTTGTTCCAGTTCAATATAACTCTGCACATAATTGATTTCCTTTTCAAGTGGTACCATTTTTTCATTGCACTCATATAACATGTATCGCATCATCTCTGAAAGTTTCAAAACAATCTCAGGAGCGAGATCAGATTTTTTCAGTGTAAGCGAATAAAGATTGTTGAGCGTATTGAACAAAAAATGGGGATTGATTTGCGAACGCAGGAACGTGAGTTCTGATTGCAAATGCTGTTTTTCCTGTTCTCTTGCTTTTTGCTGTTGGCTAAACCACAACGACATGAATTTCAATCCGGTCGTGATGCCCACCAAAAAGCTGGTGTTAATGAAAGAATAAATCAAGACCTGAAAAGAGGTGATGTCTTCTTTCAGTTGTTGGCTATTCTGATGAATGTATTCTGAATTGAAATAGGTGATCCCGGTTAAAATGGGTGCGTTTAAAATCATCACCGCAATTAATGCAAGAAAATAAATTGCATATTTTTTATTCAACAATAATCGCGGAATCAAAAACAGGAGATTGACATAGACCGCAATCGCCAACCCGAATGAATAAGTCGCAATGCTCGCGAGACTGGTAAGAATCGTGTATTCCGAAGAATTGAGAAAAGTGAAAATCGCTATAAATCCGAGCCAGAAAATGAGATGGAGATACATCCGTTTGCGGAATAATCCATCAAAAAGTTTATTTATTCTCGGACCCAAGTTACTCATGATGACGCAAGTTAATTATTGATAAATCATGAAAATGTCAGCTTCGACCAAGTGGTTGTCGTTGGTGTCAAACAATCTTATTTAGAAGACGAACAGATTTTTTCAACGGACAGCAATTTGGTCTTCAACTCTGATCTTTTCATCTAATCTCTCCATTCCCGACTGGAATTCCAATTACTTTGCAACCGCAATTCAAAACTCAATTCAATAAAAAAAAATGAAAAGTCAAAAATTTATTTCACTCCTGATATTGGCAGTCATCAGTCTTTCTGCATTTGCTCAAACCAACACGAAATATTCTTATTCAGTTGATCTGACACAAGTGAAGGAAGACAAACTCGAGGTAACACTCATCACACCCGAACTCGGAAAAAACAAAGTGATGTTCCGCATGCCGCGCATTGTGCCCGGTACTTATGATGTGTATGATTTCGGAAGATTTATTTCTGACGTCAAAGCATTTGATAAAAACGGAAATGCATTGATTGTAACGCAATCAAATCCAAACGCATGGGAAATTTCAAATGCTGAACAGTTAAGCAAAATCTCTTATTGGGTTCAGGATACATGGGACACAGACATTGACAGCAATTTTATTTTCGAACCGGGTGGCAGCAATATCGAACGCGATTCAAATTTTGTGATCAACACGTTTTGCTTTTTCGGTTATCTCGATGAGTTGAAATCAGCGCCTTACGAAATCAGTGTTACAAAGCCTGCCGGTTTTTATGGCGCATCGTCCATGCAGCCGCAACACATTTCGCCCACAAAGGATTTATTTATTACCGACAGTTATTACAATCTCGCGGATGCACCTATCATGTATTGTGTGCCTGATACAACGGTGCTGGACGTGGCAGGAACGGATGTAATGGTTTCCGTTTACTCTCCGAACAAAATGATGACCTCTGCATTTATTGCAGACAATATGAAAGAAATTTTATTCGGCATCCGCGATTATCTCGGTGGCAAATTACCAGTCGATAATTATGTATTCCTGTTTTATTTCATGGATGGCTGGAGCAAATCCGGTGGCTTTGGTGCGCTTGAACATTCCTATTCTTCTTTTTATTCATTACCCGAATCAGATCCCGCGGACATGCAACAAACCATCCGCGATGTATCGGCTCATGAATTTCTGCATATCGTAACACCACTCAATATTCACTCAGAAGAAATCGGGTATTTCGATTATGATCATCCTATAATGTCGAGGCATTTATGGCTGTATGAAGGCATGACAGAATATTCCGCGCATCTCAGTCAGGTGAAGGCAGGATTAATTACACTCGGAGAGTTTATTGAAACGATGAACGGAAAAATGAGAAACAATTCGGATTCTTATAATGATACACTTCCGTTTACCGTAATGAGTCTGGGTGCGCTGGATATTTACAAAGAACAATATGGTAATGTATATGAGAAGGGCGCGTTGATCGGAATGTGTTTGGATCTTAAACTGCGCTCGCTGTCAGATGGCAAATACGGAATTCAGAATATGCTGGCTGATCTTTCCAAGGAATACGGAAAAAATGTTTCGTTCAAAGATGATGAGTTGTTTGGTGAAATTGAAAAACTCACTTATCCTGAAATCGGTGAATATCTGAGAACTTATGTTTCGGGTAAAAAGCCGCTGCCTTACAAAGAATATCTTGCCTATGCAGGAATCAGTTACAATGATCAAATGTTAGAATCATCTTTTACCCTTGGAAATGTGCCTTTCAGTTTTAACCCGCAGACCGCGCGGCTGGTGGTGGAGAGCACCGATGATTTGAATGAGTTCGGGAGAAAACTGGGATACGTGAAAGGCGATGAGCTGGTGGCGATCAACGGAGTAGAACTGCGCCCGCAAAACATTCAGCAAACTTTTGATGACCTGTTCAACAATATGCAGGCGGGCGACAAAATAAAAATTGAAGTGATGCGCCAGGTAAAAGGCAAGGAGAAAAAAGTAACCCTCAAAGCCAAAATGGTTCTGATAGAAAAAATATTACGTCATTCCATTACCCTTGATGAAAACGCAACTCCGCAGCAGATGAAAATCCGCATGGCGTGGTTGGGGGATTATAAAACGGAGTAGGTAGAAGTTGGCAGTAGCCAGTTGGCAGCAAACGTGGGTTAGCTATGCCGCAGGATTTGAGGGAACGTTATCCAAGCCCCGGAGGGTATCGCGGGAAATTTGTTGCCTGATTTTATCCAGCATAGCATAGTTCTGCTCGCTCATCCATTTTATTTTCTCAAGGCGCGAAAAATCAAAATCAAAAAAATGTTTTGAAATATCCAATTCATTCACCCAAAGATCCTTTTGCCTGGCTTCTTCAATGACGGTTTGCCAGTTAAACGGATAACGATGGCAGATGTATAAAATGTCAGCAACATCTTTTTCCTCGTTACGGCTGAGGGCTGAAATTTTGTTGGAAAGAATATTCATCCAGTTATCTGTCCTCGGAAAAATGGAAGATGACCAAACCTCTCCTGATCGAAATGCCACATCATTGATAAACTCACATTTTAGCACGATTTGCCGGTGAGTAATATTGAAACGGATAAAGTTTTCGTCCGCTATTCCCGGCTCCAAGTGATCAAAATTATTTTTCAGTTCACGAACAATATTATTTACCGCTTCCTGAAAATGATCAGTCCGGTTCACAAAAAAATCGAGATCATCGGAATAACGGTGTTGAAAATAAACGCGGCTCAAAACAGTTCCACCCGTGAGGTAAAACGATTGATCGCATCGGGCAACCACCTGCAATACCTCGTCCTGAAGCGGATACAATTGATTAGGATAAAAACTGTCGCGCATAAATATATTTTTCGCGCAATGTGCCGATATGAATTTTGTTCAGCACCCGATCGCTCAACGCCTGTTTCAATTCCTCTGCGGTAAGGATTTGCAGCAACGTGTACCAATTGCAACTCGTGAGCAGACGAAGAAAAACTTTTTCCTGTTCCTGACCGGATGACGGGTTACTGATCATTTGCTCCACTTCGGATGTGGTGAATGAATAATCCCAAAACAAGCGACTGAGAATTTCCTTTCTTTTTTGTTGATTCATTGCAGTGCAAAGCTATATTCAGTTGAGGAAAGCGGAAAGAACATGGTTGAAACAAATGCCGTGTCCTCGTTTTGATCAAGACCATGAAGAGAGATCAGGGAAAGAGTGGAAATTTACTCCGCCCGTGTCCCTAAAAAGGAGACACGGGCGGGGAGCAAATCCGTATGGCGTGGTTGGGTGATTATAAAACGGAGTAAGTCGAAGTAGCGGTTGGCGTCCCTGCCAACCGCAGGTTAAACCTTAAATCCATTAAGCCGGATTAATTTTTTCTCCATTCACTTTGCAATTCAAAGTACTTTCCTAACTTTGCAACACAAATAAAAAACCAGACTATTTATGATTACGCAGAATCAAAGACTTACCGGCATAATGGTTACCGTAACACTTCTATTGTTCATACCATTCATAGCGATGTTTTTCACGGAAGAAGTGGATTGGAACCTGATGGATTTTGCTGTGGCTGGCTTTCTGCTGTTCGGCACCGGTTTCATGTGTGAACTTGTATTGAGGAAGGTAAAGAAAATCCGGCACCGACTCGCTATCTGTGCAGTTATTCTCGTAGCGCTCCTCCTCGTCTGGATAGAACTTGCAGTGGGCATTTTCGGGACTCGGGTTGCGGGGAGTTAGACGGTAAAACCGGGAAAGAAGGGATCATGACTTCACAACATTAGCTATTGGTGGGGGAAGCCAACTGCGGGTTAAAAAGACTTTCTTTCCTAAAAGTTTCTCTGCTTAACTCAAATCTTCCCATGGAATGAAGCTGTCAGGACTAAATAGAAGTCACTGCGTATTTGTAACTTAGTCCCGATAATTATCGGAATGAAAAAACGAAGGCATATTGAACTGGATTTCGAGATTGACAAGCTCACAAATTCTATCGAAAATGTAATAACCGGTGATAGTTTTCAAACTGACATTACCCGAATTTCAGGTAATGACCTCAAAGGTATCAATCGCAAAAACGGTTGGGTGTTTTCATGGAAACAAGAATTCGTGCATCCCGAACGAGAGATTTACAAACTGACAATCGTAAACAATAAAACCGTTGTTCAGGGATTGATAAGTTTGCAAGTAATGACCGACCATGTTTTCATGCACTTGGTTGAGAGTGCGCCTTTCAACAAAGGGAAATTAAAAATTTACCTTGGTGTTCCCGGAAACTTAGTTGCATTTGCTTGCCAGCTTTCGTTTCAACGAGGGCATGAAGGGAATATTGCCTTTATTTCCAAGTCACAGCTAATTGAACATTACACAAAAGGATTAGGAGCCATTCATATCGGCAATCAGCGAATGATCATTATTCCATCAGTGGCATTGAAACTAATTGAAAAATATTTTTAAAATAAATACGATGAAACATAGATCAGCAGAACTTGATGTGGACTTTATAGGAGGCGAAAGACCTTTGACCAAAGAAGATGAAATTGCAATCAGCAATTTCATTCGTGCTCAAAAAGAAAAACGTCCACGCAAAAATTCGCCAATGAAAAGAACGATAAAGGTCGCTCGCAGAAAAGCCATTGTTTAATTCAATTCCTCCGTGTCCGCTTTCGCACAAAGCCAACACGAGGAGACACGGAGAGGGCGGAATGATCTTCGTGGTCAAGCCACTCAATCTGGTCGTTGTTTTCTGTGTCGACTGCAATAACATCTCCATCGCTACAAGAACCAATGACAACATACCTGTCATACGCTGGTTCAAGAAAGTCATAATGTTCAGACAACTTGCCAATGGTATTGTAACCGGCAGCTTTGTTCTGAACAAAGGAGAGAAATGGTGCTGCTTCAAAAGGAAGTCCTGCAACAATTAAAAAGTCAACCGTTGATGGTTTAAGGTTTAACCCAATCAAGCTGTCAGGATTAAGAGGCGAGAGATTATCCTCGTTAGCTGTCCAGGTTTGTCTGAATTGTTCGATTGTCATTTAAAGTCCGTTTTTTGTCCGCGCACCTTCACCCCCAGCTTTTGCTTTGAAGTATAGCGGGCAAGCAACCGGAGCAACCAAATTATCTTTTTTCATTCTTGATTTTCATTGATCAATTGTCCAATGGGTTACTTTAAATACCTTTTGTCTACCAATGCGATAACTATTGATCCCTTCAATTGCATGATTAATTACAAAATCCAGTTGCTTAACTTCTGTCGGAATTGTGCGCTTACTTACAGGAAGGCATTTGGTCGCAATTGCAATATTCTCTTTGTTAAACACACTCCAACAATAATAGAAGTTATCAGAATCTCTGTCTTCGATCTTTAGCCGTCCTTTCAAATCCGTTTGGTCTGAAAAGTTGGTCTTAAAAGCTACAATCGTTGTCTGTTGCACGGTCGCCAATTTATTATTCGTAACATCCGAATCTGAACGCACAACGAATTTACAACTCTCCCTTCTCTTTCGACAGAGTTGTTCAGCGCGGACTTCTGAACATGCGTGGGGTCTTCTAGTTAAGCAGAAATTTAATAGGCATAACCATGCAGATGCTTTTTGGTACTCCGTTTAGCGTTGGCCCATTCAAAAATTTCACCGTTTTAAGCACTCTCATCGCCTCCTTGTCCAACAAAATATGAGAAGCGTCTCTTATTGAAATATTTTCAACAACACCTTCCGGTGAAATCCAAAATAAAAGTTCAACAGTTCCCGATATGTCCATCTCCATCGCTCTGCGCGGATACACTGTGTTTCGGGAAATAAAACGAATAAGGCTGGTATCTCCAGATGATAGTTTGGGAGCAACATATTTAAATGCCGCATTGTCTTTAAAGTAATTGACAACACCGGGAACACTGTCTTCACACACCGGATCGGCATACACAAGTTGAAAATCATAGTCCAACTCATAGATATTGTCACCCCGCGATTCTATCCAGACTCCAACCGGCTCTTCTACTTTGAAGGTATGACTATCTATGACCACATTCTTTGTGAGATCTTTTATTTCCGTTGTGACTGATTCGTCTTCGTGTTGGGTAACTGTCTTCGAAAATTTTGCTTTTTCCTCTGATACTTCTTTTTGTAAGTACTGGTCCTTGAAATATTTTGTTGTGCTCGTTTGCGAATAACAAATTGAGGGCAACAAAGCAATCAACGTAATTAGTACTGTGGTTTTCATATTGAAAACGAATTTACAACTCTTCCCTTTCTCTGAACACGATTTAACTGAATAGAGGATTTCTCAAATGAGAAACTTATTTGATCTTGTCGTGAATCAAGTCAATTATTTCCTGATCTTTTGTTGATAGAGCATAATCCAAAATACTTTTTCCCTTGTTGTCGAGATGACTTAAGTCAATATCTGTTGCCAGAAGTAATTGGATAGCCTCTTTGTTTTTCGTCTGAATTGCGCCCATCAGACCATTAACTCCTTTGCAATCAGCAACGTTAACATCAACGTTTTTATCAAGGAGGAGTTGGAGCATTTCGGGTGTTCCCCATGCACAACAATACAAGAAGATTGTTCTGTTACAACAGTCACCACATTGGAAAGTCAAGTCAGCACCATTATCAATCAGCAATTTGAAAAGTTTTGGATTTCCTCCGTAACCCCAAAAGCCAATTGTATTTCTTAAAGCTGTTGTTCCGGAATTTCCCGCAACATTTGGATTCGCACCGCTGAGAATTAAGAGTTGTGAAATAGAGTCATCGTTCTCCATGGTTGAAATAATCAAAGGCGTCCATTTATCTCTTTTGATTTGAACGTCTAAATCAGCGCCATTTTCAACCAAAAAAGTTGCGATGTCATATTTACCATACCTGGCGGCATAATGCAGCAATGTATAGTTTCTGCCGAAGGTGGTATTAATGTCCAGCCCGTTTGAGATCAGCCCGGATAAGGTTATCAAATCACCATTCTTAACCATTTTTTTGGCTTGGTGCGCGGTTATTTGTCCGCTTGTATTACTGCTTACAAAGAGTGTTAGACAAACAAAAGTCAAGAGGCTTTTCATCGCTCTACGAATTTACAACTCTCACCTTCCGCCTCAACCCGAGCAACCTTTTTATTTTTCTTCATTCTTATTTTTCGTTTTCATTGATCACACAGCTTCCCTTTCAGGCACTGTTACGGTGACGTATTTACAAATACTTCCGGATTTTGAAATCCATCATATTTTGACAGACTATCCTCAATTGCATTTTGCCAACGTAACTGTACTTTAAGGTCCTTTGAATGATCTGTCTCTGAATCGTACAAATCCTGAAATCCACATGATTTCTTATAATAATTCAACGCGAGTAATCTTACTTCGACAGGGAACAAACTTTTGCGAAAATGCGATTCCGTTAACTCCTTGCGTATCTTTCTACAATACAATTCAGTTATATCAAAATGTAACTGCTCGTGAAGCAGAACAATGAAATTACTCGTATCAGTATTCCATCGGCTGCTATCGGGAATGAAAATCGCAAATACTTCAACTCTATACTCCTCCAGAGCTGTTAATGAATAATCAATTTTAATTCTGGTAAAAGAATAAGCCGCGGAAACACTATCAATTGTTCCATTGTCTTTAAAATCACGCGGAGATAATTTTATACTGTTACTCCAAAATATTTCATCGGAATCAATTGAAAATATTGCAAGTAAACAGATGAAAAATAATCTCATTGACCGTAGCAGCCCCTTCATTTGAGGCGCTGCTCCAAAGTTACACTTCCATCACTTCATCATCCTCTCCATCACCGCCATTTCGAGTTTGAGTTTTTCAATTTCCTTTTCCAGTTCGGCAATGCGGGTGGCTTGATTGGTTTCGAGGGCGGTGGCGGGTGGCATATCCGCGGGCAGCAGCGCGGCTATGTCAGTAAAAAAATTATGGTTGAGCGCTGCGGATATTTCCATCAGCACGTTGCATTGCATGGTGGTGCGTTTCTGATAGCGGATCACCGTGGTGTACCTGCGCCCGAGTTTGCGGGACAGCGAGCTTCGGTAAATCCTGTTTTTTTTGATAAAGGTTTTCAGCATCAACCCGGTATTCAGTAATTCGGCATTTTTTGGTTTTGGTCCTTTTGGCATATTGTCGTTTTTATCCCTGTTTAACTATATCATATATCCATTGTAGCATGATCTTATCGCTTAAGTGGGCATATCATCACGCTTGTTAAGGCATTTGTTGTGGCTACTTAAGCTCGTTGTTATGGCTTTGTAAGCGATATGTTATGGCTTGTTAAGCGCAAACAATGTCCCTAAGTAGCGAAATGTTATGGCTTCTTTGGCTATATGATATGGCTAAACAAGGCATAACATATAGCTACAAAAGGGTGAAAAAAAACTCCGGCATGGCTGCCGGAGTTTTTCGGGAAAAAATATTTCAAGGAGTTGGAGGTGCACCACCACCCTGTCCTTCAAATCTCTGTTTTAAACGGTCATAACTCGCCTGCGCACCGGGCACACCCGCCAATGCTGCGGCTTTATACAATTGATAAATACAAAGCGCCATTCCAAACGCTTCATGACCTGCGAGCCTGCGCCCGTCTTCCAGTTTTTGCAACAGGATTTTAACCTGCGAAATAAGAATGTCCAACTGGTTGAAAAGAGCGAGATCATTGTTGAGGTTGCCCGAAACAATATAAGCCGGAAGCGGACCGGGATTGTTGGTCACTTCTTCCTGCGTTTCCTCCACCTGCACTTTGTTGTCCACGTTCAGGCTGAACATGCTTTCGCGCTCCGGTTCAGTCAATGACGTGTTTCCAATGGTAGGCGCAACGGCTGCATCAGCAGCGGTAATGCCATTGGTAGCCGCGGTCACCTGCAGGGCAGGAATGACTGCGTTAATCCGGTTGTCGGTAATGTTTGACATAGAATTTTTTTTTAGTGATTAAATATTGTTGACGGTGCAAAGGTGATGGGCGTTTATACCGCGATGTTTACGCCCAAGGGCTATTTCTTTCGCTTATGAAATTTGTTCTCGATTCTTTTGAACGGCCACGACCGGATAACCACACTGTGCACATCAATCAGATTCTCCTGGTATGCACGGGTTAGAGCCGCTCCAAGATTGTTCAACTCGAGTTCGAGGAAAATTCTTTCGCAGTGTTTTTTAACAGTGGCTTCGGAAATTTTCAGTATGACCGCAATTTCATACAGATGATAATTGGCTGCGCGCCATCGCAGAATTTCAATTTCGCGGTCAGAAAGGTGATAGGGTGTTTTCATGAAAATGAAACGGAAGAAAGGGGGACATGTTTTGCGTGTCAGGTAGGGAGACCCCGCCTTTGTCGGTGTTGTGAGGCTGACCGAGAATTATTTTGAGTCGCCTGAGAATTGCTTAAACAAAAATTTTCTCCGCCCCCTACCCGAATAAATTACTGAGGGCGTTGAGTTCTCGGTCAGCCTCTTGTCACCGACAAACAGTAGAGCAAAAACAGCAAAACGAAAACCCCGCAAACGGGGCGGGGTTTTTTATATTCGTGAGATGGTGAGTGAATAAGCAGAAAATGTTTTATCTCGACATTTCTTCGCGATACCTGAGACGAAATTCGCGCGTCAGTTTTCGCATCACCTGCTGATGTTTTTTATGAAAAGCATAAGCTTGTTTTTCGGAGAGTGCGTGCTCAAAATCGAACAGTTTACTGAGGTCGCCCGTGTATGAGGGAAGAGAAACAACTTTTCTTTTCTTATCTACCATGATAAAACTCCTTTTCTTTTTTATTAGCAGGTCTTGAACTAATTACTCTTATCAGATTTTCGCTGCGGTATGTGTAAACAATAGTCAACAATCTTTCCGCGTTGCTGATTCCAATGCAAAGAAAGCGAAGTTCATCGGCAGTAGTCATTCTGCTCATTACAATTTTATAATTTTTATCTCGCCAAACACTTTCAGTTTCTTCTACAGACACACCATGTTTTACCCAACTCTTAACCAAATTTCCGTTATCCCATTGGAAGTTCATTCTCTCAAACTTAGAGAATAATTTGTGTCCTCGCTTCACCTCCTGCGCTTCGGTCCGCTCCGTGTCTCTCGCTAAGGATGCGCGTTGCTGAGGACACGGAGAAACGAGCACGACACAAAATCCAAAACCCCGCAACACAAAAGGTGAAGCGGGGTTTTTCATTTTGCTACATTTGAGAAAAAAAAATCCAGGTGCGGCAAAGAATTTATATTGATACATCGGTAATTGGAGGTTACTACGATAAAGAATTTGAGCAAGCCACCAAATTGTTATTTGGAAAAGTTGAAACCGGTGAGTTCACCCGGGTCATTTCTGATCTTTTGGAGGCGGAGATATTTCGTGCACCCCTGCACGTTCGTGAGCATCTGAAAAAATATCACAACCATCAAATTGAAAAAGTCGGGCTTACCCGCGAAGCCACACAGTTAGCCATGAAATTTGTAGATGAAAATGTGGTTGGTAAAACAAGTTTAGCCGACTGCCAGCATATAGCCATTGCCACACTCAATAAAGTGGATGTATTGGTAAGCTGGAACTTTAAACACATCGTAAACCTTCAACGCATCAGAGGATATAACTCTGTAAATTTGAAATACGGTTATACGATAATCGAAATCAGAACTCCCAAAGAAATCATCACCACATGAAAACGAAGAAAAAAAAATTTGATGCGGTAAAATCAATGCGCCAAATAAGAGACCGCATGAGCAAAGAGATTATGAACATGACCTTTGAAGAAGAGAAGGAATATATCCGCAAAATACTTTCTTCAAAAAACGAAAAGTCCGAATCCATCAAATCTTCGCCAAAAAAGAAAGCTGCCTGAATCGCCATGATTTTTCACTACAACTCAGCAACAGATTTACTCTACCTGCGTCTTGATCCCAAAGAGCAGGAAGTGGTCAACAAAGAGATCAATGATGACATTACTCTTGACATGGGTGAAGGAAATAAAATTGTTGGTATTGAAATTCTTGATGCTTCAAAGAAAATAGCCCTGGATGACCTTCTGCCTCTGGAATACAGAATCAAGAAAGCATCCTGATTGCGGTGGCCTGAGTTTATGTCCTCGAAGCTCCAGCTCCTGATAAAGCAGGTTTACTGCCATCAGAAAAAAATTGCCGCACTACTTTTGACATTTCATGCGGCAACCAAAGGGACTGAATAAAGCCACTTAATTTGTGAGCGTGAAAACCAGACCGGGCACCTTGTAAGTTTCGCCCGCTTGTCCTTTCACCACGATGTTATCAAAATAAAGTTTGGTTCCGTTTTTTCCGCGCTTAACCGCTTGCTTGATTTCTTCCGTAATCTTTTCTGAGTTGGAAGAATACGGAACATAATCTCCATCAATGTTCACGTTTACCTCGTAGCTTTTTACTTTGTAGCTGTAACTGAAAACAAAATTTTCGAGTATCGCATCTATACGCTCAGCCGCCTGAATCCATCCCTTTGAAATGTTGCCGTCTTTTTTGTTGAGAATGGAAACGTAAGGTTGAGGCACCCGGAAAATTCTGAACTCCATTTTGCCCATCGCTCTCTTTTTTCCATCACTCATCGTTGCCACCACGTTCACCTCGCATTTGCCCGGGGTGGTTACACGCGCAGCATAACTGCCATTGCCATTATTCGATAAGGTGCCTTGTGTAATCGAAGCGCTTACTTGTGTGTTTGTAAAACCCGGAACAGAAATCGCGAGCGGATTATCTACTCCGATATACAACACATTCATTTTTTCGGGAGAAACCACCGCGCTGCTCGTGACCACCTGATATTCTTCTTTGAACGGATAATATTTTATGGTGCCGCGTTGATTTTTTACGGCAATTGCCCCTTCATAGGATTTGATTCCCGGTGATGAAGTCATCATTTCATAATTCACCATTCCGTTCTGCGCTTTCATGCTGTCATAAATTTCCGTCAGCGGCATATCCAGCGTGTACCTATATGAATTTCCATCTATCACCAGTTTTGTATCATCCAGTTTGCCGAAATAAACCACCGGGCTTTGAGTGGAATCAAAAGCGGTCGGAAATATTCTGGAAATATATGGTTCACCTGCAAGCACGTATTTGTTTTCTGAAAAAACCTGCGCCAGCACGCTGTTGAATTTCAAACCACCCAACCGAACCTGATCGAGCATGTAGTTGATCACATTGGCTTCGCTTGTTTTTATATCGTTTTGAATCTGATTGAGAATAACCACTGCCGCAATGGACGGAACACCTTCAAATGTTTTCATTACCCAATCGCGGTTGTCAGGATCATCCTGCGGATCAACCGCCAGCAGCGGAATGGAGATTTTATCGCGGTCCTGTTCATCCACCAGTGCTAAAAAATCTTCCCGTGCTTTCATGATCAGTTGTTGGAGTTCATATCCTTTTCTATTTGTAAGCATCACTTCGGAAGTCACATTCTGATCATCTTCTTTTTTGATAACTCCTTTGGCGGTTATGCCCCCGCTCTTTTCAATGATCATTTTTTTGATGGCATCAATTTCCGCATCAAACTGTACGGATAGTTTTTGTGCGTCATCGGCTCGTTCGATGTAAACCAATTCTTCCGGTGCGGCTGTTTTTCGCAGATCAGCAAGAAGCTCATAGGTTTTTCCGTTTTTAAAATCAGTAGAAGTTTTTGACTGATCAATTCCGTCATTTACTACTCTGAATGCGTTGAGAATTTCCGCTGAGATGTTCAGCGCTAAAAGGACGGTCAGCACGAGGTACATCATGTTGATCATCAGTTGTCGTGGCTCTTTGGGCATTGACATAGCTGTAAGGTTTTAAGGTTAGCAATTGGTTTACCGCTATAAAACGCCAGATTTCAGAAAATATTGTTTGGCAATCAGGGGTGGGCAAAAAAAATTAACCGGGCAGAATGAAACCGGAATCGTATTCTTCCGTTATGAAGAATAACTTTTTCATGTTTAACTTTTGGTTAGTAAATGGAAAGCATTCCCTGAACGGAATGCTTTTTGTTTTTCAGATGAACAGCAGCGGATCAAATTTCTGTTTCAGAATTTCCTCGGCATTCACTCCCAGCCAGCGATCAAGAATGGTAGCATAAATATTCCGGAAATCAATTTGATATTTCAGATCTCCGTCATCCAGATCGCTCAGATCAGGTGCGGCATTATAAAAACCCGGTTGTTTCAATCCACCGCTGATGAGAAATAAATTGTTTGCAGTTCCGTGATCTGTTCCGTTGCTTGCGTTTTGTTTTACTCTGCGTCCAAATTCAGAAAAAATCATCACCATCACATCGTTCACTTTTTCATTGTCTTTCAAATCAGTCATCAAACAGTCGAGTGATTCCGAAACCACGTTCAACAATTTTTCCTGTAGAGCAACCTGCTTGATATGCGTATCAAATCCACTGAGCGATAAATAATAAACGCTCGTTTCCAATCCTGAACAAATCAGTTCCGCAGTTTGCTTCACCTGTTTTGCAAACGGATGGTTCGGATAGGTGGTGGTGGATTTATAAATTTTTGATTGCTCATAAATATGTTCTGCCGAAGAAATAGTTTCAATCATCGTCTTGTACAAATACTCCACGTTCGGCTCATCATCATGATTTGAAAAACCGGACGCTTCAACCAAAAAAGAATCGTTCGTGGTGCGGAATAATTTCTCCGGATCTTTCATGGCCAATCCGTTTTTGAACTCGCCCTTCATCGCCAGACTCAGCTGATCATCCAACTCAATCGCCTTGTAAGCGTTGGCGCAATCCTTACAGGTAGCATCCAGATAGCGCCCGAGCCATCCCGTAGGAAAATAATCCTGAGCATCACTGCCTGTGTGCCAGATATCCATCGACCGGAAATGCGAGCGATCGGGGTTCGGATAACCAACTGAATTGATCACAGACATCAATCCATCATCAAAAAGATTTTTTATTTTCTCCATCACGGGATTGAAACCCAGTTCATCATTTAATTTCAAAACGGAATCTTTGGAAACACCGATCACTTTTCTCGCGTTGTAATAAATATCGTTCTCAAAAGGAATGACCGTATTCAATCCGTCATTCCCGCCTGAAAGTTGAATCACTATCAATTTTTTTTCTCCTACCACTTCATTGAACTGAAACCCGCTCAGGAATTTCGGAATCAACATGGTGCCTGATGCGAGCGATGAATATTTCAAAAACTTTCTTCTTGATAAATTTTTCATAATCAGCAAATTTGATATTCCGGCAGCGACATAACTGACATGGTGATGAATCGAATTTTATCTTCCCGCGATTCAGAATTCATGTGTTTTTCAATCAGCGGTACGTTCAGTTTTTCCAACGGGGTGATGATGTGAAGGGCGGCAATCTCATTCAAGAGTTCTGTTTCGTCCACATCATCGAACGCTTCAATATATTGCGCCAAATCTGTTTTCACTTTCAATGCACCAATGCTTTGGAAAGGTTTTTCTTCTTCCTGCATCGTGACTGCATCGCGGTCAAAATCTTCTTTCACATCCATTTCCAAATCTTTATTGCCGAGTACAATTTGCGCCAAACGAACCCGCGCCATTATGGTGGAGCTGTCAATCCATGATTGTCCGCCTTTCCATCCGGCTACATTTGGCGGACGGAATAAAACCTGCGTCAGAATTTTCTGAAGAATAATCCATGTTTCTTCGTTGTCCAATTCAATGGTGAAATTTCTTCTCATACCGGTGAAAAACTCAATTGGTGATTTGATTTTTGAACCGATATATTTTTCATCATAAAACCATTCGGAGGAAAATATTTCACGCATCAGTTTCTCCATATCATAACCCGAATTGAAAAACCCTTCGCACAGCGTTTCAATCTTTTCTTCGTCCTCCACATCGCAAACAAAAAATTTCCAAATCTTTGAACAGATGAATTTCGCGGTTTGTTTTTGTTCAAGAAGAATGCTGATGATTTCTTCTCCGTTGAAATTGCCTGTTCTGCCCATAAAAGTTTTCTCATCAAAATCGTGTTGCACTTCGCGCAATTCAAAAACACCGTCTTCATCATAACGCCAACCCGTAAATGCGCGAGCAGCTTCTTTTACATCCTGTTCCGTATAATTTCCTCTGCCTATGGTAAACAATTCCATCAGCTCGCGCGCAAAATTTTCGTTCGGAGCGTCTTTTTTGTTTTGCTTGTTATTGAGAAACTGAAGCATAGCCGGTTCTTTGGAAACTTCCAACACCAGAGTTCCGAAATTCCCGAGTGCGTTCCTTCGCAATGTGTTGTTGAGATTTTGGGCGAAAAGAGGATTGTCAACGTTGCACGCAAAATGCCCGTGCCAGAACAAAGTCATTTTCTCCTGCAGCTGAGCTTCATCATCACAAAGTTTTTTAAGCCAGTCAAGATTCAGGCGACTCATTTGTTTCCTGGCCAACTTTGTAAAATCCTTCCGTTCGTCCTCACTCAGCTTTTTAATGTCAGTGAGTTTTATTCCGTTAAATTCAACGGAGGATAATTCGCTGTGTGAACTGTTCTTTTCAAATATTGATTCAATATTTTGTTCCGGTGTTTTCTCCAATGCATTTTTTGATTCTGCTGCATGCAAACCAAATCCTGCCCTCCAATATAAATGTCTGATATGTCTTTTATCCGTGATCATAATTCCAAAAATCAGTTCTCTGACTAAGATTTCGCCAAAGTGTTTAATAAATGTTGAATAGACGAACGAACAAACTGCTGTTGATCATATTACCTCTCTGAAGAACTTGGTTCGCTTCATTCCCTTTCAGCCGTAATTACTTTTGATCGTCCTTCCATGCAGCAAGTTAGCCCTCAAAAAATTCTCGTCAGTTTACTTTCTGTTTTGCTGATTGTGTTTATGCTCTCCGCATTATTTCCTGAAAGCGGAGAAATCTCTTTGGGCAAAATCAAAATAAAATTTCTTACGCTTAATAAAATTCTTCATCCTGAACATGCAATAAAAAAAGATGAAAAGGTTGACAGTTTGCTCGCAAATATTGACACCTCGTCAATCGTTGAAATTGATACGCTCGCGATGGTGAACAAGGAAGATAGTCTGGAGATGATTAAAAAAGTGGATGAGCGCATCAATCTTCAGGTGGTGCAGAAAATCGAATTCACTGATGGAAATAAAAAGGCATTGAATTCATTTTTTGAAAAACTCCGAAACGGATCTGCGGTGCGAATACTTCACTATGGCGATTCGCAGATTGAAGGAGACCGCATGACCGGTTTTTTAAGACAAAAATTACAAAGTCAGTTTGGCGGTTCAGGTGTGGGGCTTGTGATGGCCTCCGATCTTTACCAAACAAATTCTTATAAACTATCACTCAGCCCCGAGTGGAAACGATATACCGGTTTTGCGAACGTGAACAAAAACGTGAAGCACAAAAAATACGGAGTGATGGCTGCGTTCTCGCGCTTCACCGAAATTGTGGAGGATTCATTAATCGCCAAACAGCTTCCTATTGAAGCATGGATTGAAATCAGGCCCTCGAAATCATCATACGCGAACGTTCAAACGTTTTCACAAGCCAAACTTTTTTATGGCAACTGCAAAGATTCCGTTTTGCTGAAAGTATTCAACGGAGAAACAGAAATTTATTCTGCCCTGCTGGTTGCTGATTTCGGTTATCACGAATTGGAATTGAAATTTGAAACAACTCCGTCTTCACTGAAATATGTTTTCAAAGGAAAAGACAGTCCGGATATTTATGGATTCAGTTTAGAGGGAAGCGAAGGAATTATGGTTGACAACATCGCGCTTCGCGGAGCATCCGGTACTTTTTTCAATAAGCTCGACCAGGGATTACAAAAAATGATGTTTGATGATTTGGATGTGGGTGTTTTCATTCTTCAGTTTGGAGGAAACGTAATGCCCTATATGGAAGATGAAAAAGAAGCGGCTGATTACGGTAACTGGCTGGAATCACAAATGAGAACGCTGAAAAAAATACGACCTGATGCCTGCATTATTGTGATTGGTCCGGCTGATATGTCAACCAAAGTCGGTGAGACATTTGCCACTTATCCTCTTTTACCAAATGTAATTGCGTCCATGAAAGAAGCAGCATTTAATGCAGGTGCTGTTTATTGGGACATGTATGGAGCCATGGGTGGAGAAAATTCCATGTTGAGTTGGGTTGATAAAAAATTAGCGGGTGATGATTACACACATTTTTCTCCTGCAGGTGCTAAATATATTATTCAGATGTTTTACGAAGCGCTGATGTTTGAGTACTATGAATTCCTTGATGCAAAAGAATCAAAGCCGGTAAAGTGATGAAACGAAAAACAGGATTTGCTATCGGTTTGTTGTGGTTCGCTTTTCTTTTTGCAAAAGCTCAATCTTCCATTGATACTGTTCATGTTGTCACAGATTCAGTTCTCGGAATTGTTGATTCTTCAGTTATAAAAAATCAGGACTATGTCCGGTTCTCCCTGAACAGATTTGAAACACCAGGTGAACAAACGACACTGATGCAGTTTTATGAAAAATTCGATTCACTCGTAAGATTTCATGATCGTCAGTTGGCGGTTTATCATTTCGGAGGATCACATATTCAGGCTGATATTTATTCGCATATCATCCGAACTTATTTGCAAACTTTTTCTCCGCAAATGAAAGGACCACGCGGATGGATTTTTCCGTTCTCCGCGGTGAAGACAAATAATCCATGGAATTACAAAGTTGATTTCACGGGTAAATGGACAGGCCTCCGCAATGTGGTAAAAAAAGAATATGACAAACCACTCGGGTTGATGGGTATTTCTGCAAGTACTTCTGATTCGATTTCAACTATGACAATTTATTACAGGCCGGACGAAGTACATTATCAATACAACAAGGTTCGTGTCTATCACAACATTGACAGCGCGGATTACGAAGTATGGATTAAAGAATTACCCCTGGTAGAAAAAATTGTTTGTGATCATGTGAGTGGGTTCACTGAGTTTGATTTAGTTCAGCCGTTGGACACAGTCAATCTCATCTTCGAAAGATTTTCCTCTGATACTTCAACACCTTTTACACTTTACGGAATTGAATTATTGAATGATGATCCCGGAATAATCTATAGTTCTATTGGGGTTAATGGTGCGAGCTTTGATGACTATTTGCGATGCCAGTTACTGGAAGAACAACTCGCACAACTTCCTCCTGACCTCGTGATTATTTCTGTTGGAACCAATGATGCGAATGCAGATGATTTTTCTCCGGAGAAATATGAATACAACTATTCAAAATTTGCGGAAATTGTAAGAAGAGTAAATCCCGAATGCGCACTCATCTTCACGGTGCCGAATGACAATTATTACAAATACAAGTATCCACAAAAAAATATTGAACTATGCCGCGATGTGATTTTTAATGTGGCACAAAACTTTGGCGCGGCTGTCTGGAATTTTTACGACATCATGGGCGGCAAGGGATCATCACAAAAATGGTATGCCGATCAACTGATGAAGAAAGACCGCATACATTTTACTACTGAAGGGTATGGAATAAAAGGTGATTTGTTTTATGAGGCATTTTTAAAATGGTACGCGGAGTTTGGCTACTTGCACGAACATCAAACAAATCATGATTGATGGAACGGCTGAAAGATATTTTCCAGTTTTCATCAGGGCTTCCGCTCGTTTTCACTCAATTGAATTTCTGGATATTCTTCGCCATTATTTATACCATCTATCTTCTCGTTTACAAAAAATTTAATCTTCGCAGTTTATATCTACTGGTCATCAGTTTATTCTTCTACTACAAAACTGCCGGTCTGTTTGTATTTATCCTGATTCTTTCTACCCTCATTCAGTATTTGGTTGGAAATTATTTGCACCGTTCACAGAATAAAAAAGGAAGAATCACGATGATTGTCCTTTCCGTGGTTTTTCAACTTGGCATTCTTGCGTGGTTCAAGTACGCGTATTTCTTCACTGAGTCATACAATCAGATGTTCAACACCGATCACGCTGTAGTGAACGTGTTTGGGCAATGGGCAAACGGATTTTTCAGCACAGATTATTTCCGGATAGATAAAATTCTGTTACCTGCAGGGATTTCATTTATCACTTTCCAAACGTTGAGTTACACGCTCGACATTTACAGGAGAGAAGTGGCGCCAGCAAAAAATATTATTGATTTCGGATTCTTTGTTTCTTTTTTTCCGCATCTCGTGGCGGGACCTATTGTGCGCGCTCGGGAATTCATTCCGCAAATACAAAAGAAATTTTCGCTCACGCAGGTGGAATTTGGTTTTGCGATATTTCTGATCCTGAAAGGCTTGGTGAAAAAAATTGTTGTCGGTGATTATCTCGCGGTGAATTTTATTGACCGCGTGATGCATGAACCAACACATTTCACCGGATTCGAAAACATGATGGCTATGTTTGCTTATTCGCTGCAAGTGTATTGCGATTTCAGCGGTTATACAGACGTGGCAATCGGGTTGGCAAAACTGATGGGATTTCAATTGCCACAAAATTTTAACTCGCCATACAAAGCCGTCAACGTTGGTGATTTCTGGAAACGATGGCACATGTCCTTGTCCGGTTGGCTGAAAGACAATCTTTACATTCCTCTCGGTGGAAATAAAAAAGGAAGTCTCGGCTCATATCTCACGCTCGCGGTTATTCTTTCCTTCTTTATCCTGATGACAAAATGGTATTCACTTGTTTTCATTTTTATTGCGGTTGCAATGGTCCTTTTTATCTTCGCAAAATTTTTCCCTTCGCTGAAAAAATTCGTCAACACAGATATCAATTTATTTCTCACCATGACCATTGGCGGGTTGTGGCACGGACCGAGTATTAATTTTTTGATTTGGGGAGCGCTCAACGGTGCGGCATTGATTATATATAAGCACTGGCGAAAAGTCAGTCCGTATGAAAAAAGCAATTGGCTGATCGTTCATTTCTGGAAAATATTTTTCACGTTCAGCTTCATCACGTTTACGCGAATATTTTTTCGCGCACCTGATTTCGGAAAAGCCAAAGAAGTAATGAACCAGATTGCGCATCGCTTCAATGGAAACGTAGCGTGGGATGTGATTGTTGCTTACAAAATTGTTTTCCTCATTATGCTGATTGGATATATCATTCATTGGCTTCCATCCGTGTTAAAAGAAAGAGTTCAGGTTTGGTTTATTGAAACTTCTGTTCCCGTGAAAATTATTTTGTGCAGTCTGATTGGCTTCGGAATTTACCAATCGGTAAGTTCGGAGTTCACTCCGTTCATTTATTTTCAGTTCTGATCTTTCGTCATGATCAGTCCTGCATAATTGAAAAATGTGTCGGTTCCTTTTTCGTAGAATTTCAGAATATCTCCGTAAACCGATCCATTGCCCATGATGTATGCTTTGTTTTTATCCAGAGGATAAATCGCCATTTGAAATTTTTCTACAAAAAATCCCGGAACATCCAATTGAAGAATCAGAAAATTATCGCGGCTGATCAAACTCACATTAGTAATGATCGATGGGTCTTTGCTTTCGTGTTCGGGAGAATATGAACCGATTCTGTTTTCCCACTCAGCCGAAATTTCGGAACTGTAAATTTTATTGGCGAAATATTCTCTCAGTCCGTCCTTATACAAAACCAAAACGTGCGCATAATTTACTTTTTCAAGATGAAAATAAAAATCCTTCAATTGTTTGACTGAAATTGCAAGCCGCTTTCCTATTTCATATTTGAGTTGAAACGCCTTTTGTTCGTTAATAAAATCCACTCTGAATTTCATTCCTAAAACCTCTGCTTCTAAAAAATCTTTTCCCGATTTTTTTATCTCCATAAATCCCCAGGGCGTGGCATAGCTTCCGGAAAGTTCCAGTGTGTTGCTAATAGAATCGGTTGCAAAATAATTTTCTGTAACCGGTTTTTTCATTCCGGTTTTTTCTTCTACCGCGTATTTTAAACAAGCTACTCCGATTTTTCCTGCGGGTTCGTTGTAATTGTTAGAATTCATTAATACCACCACACCAAGATTGTGATCAAGAGCTAAAATAATTTTTGAGTTGAACAGTTGATTAGAACCTCCATGTGTTGCAATATTTCCGAGATAATCAAGATTCTCTCCTGCTGTTACACTTAATCCGCGCAAACTCCAACCTAATCCTTTCGTAAAATCAAAATTGAATGGTGCATCCTGATACTGCGGTGCATACATATTATTAAATGATTCGTTGTTCAGCAACTTTGAATCATTTTCATTCAGCATATCAATCGCAAAAAGCGACATGTCTGAAATGCTGCTGCAGATTCCACCCGCAGCAATATCACGGATCGGGAAAAAAGGAATTTCTTTTCCGCTCGCATATTGTTTTGAAAGTTTTGCGGTGAAGTCATTTTCGTTTGTAAATCCGGTTTCGTTCATTCCAAGTGTCATCAGAATATTATAGCGTACATAGTCTTCGTAGCGAATTGTGCTCATTTTCTCAATCAACACACCGAGTAAAGAATAACCCAGGTTTGAATAACAATAAACAAACCCCGGAGGGAAGGCAAGATATTCTGTGGTGCAGGACGGCAACATTTCTCTCATGTCTATCGGATTCTCACTAATGCAACCATCAATATAGTTGGACGGAAGACCTGCGTAATGAGTCAATAACCCGCGCACAGTGATGTCCGTTATATCATTGTTTCTTGCGTTGAAGCTGAACTCGGGAACATATTGCGTATATGGAAAATTAATGCCGATATAATTTCTTTCAATCAATTGCAAAGTAGCAACCGTGGTAAAAAGTTTGGTCAGTGATCCGACATTAAATAATGTGTGTTCAGTAACCGGAATTTTATTCGCCACATCAGAATAGCCAAAAGTTTGAGTCCAGATAATTCCATCCTCGTTCACCAGCGCAATTGCAACTCCCGGAATTGCCTGTTTCTTCATCATCTTTTTGATGTCTCCGGCTATTTTGTCTGCAGAAAGCGGAAATTGAGCCTGCGCACTGCAAAGTGTAATTCCCTCTGGCAAAAAAATCATCAACAGAAAAAATAATATTCTCACACGCTGATTCATTTCAATTTGTATTTTCATTTTTCATCCTAAAATACCACGTGCAATTTATGACAAAGCGAAGAGAGTTTATCAAGCAAACCACGCTCGCAACAGGAGCAATCAGTGTTGGCGCTGCATTAACTTCCTTTACAAAAAAAGAAAATCCAAAATCACTGATGACAAAACCAATTGTTGTTTCAACCTGGAATCATGGTCTTGCTGCCAATGAAGCCGCATGGAAAATTTTAAGTGCAGGCGGAGTAGCGCTCGATGCGGTTGAAGCAGGCGTGCGCGTTTCCGAATCTGATCCACTCGTAACCAGTGTAGGATATGGCGGATTACCTGATCGCGATGGACACGTAACACTGGATGCATGCATCATGGACGAAAACGGCAACGCAGGTTCTGTTGCGTTTTTGGAGTATATCATGAACCCGATTTCTGTTGCACGATTAGTAATGGAAAAAACTCCGCATGTGATGCTTGCCGGTGAGGGCGCTTTAAAATTTGCGTTGGACAACGGATTTAAAAAAGAAAACCTGCTGACGGATGCTTCAAAAAAAGCGTGGGATGAATGGCGCGAAAAAAACAAATACATTCCTCTCGAATGGGAAATTGATAATCATGATACAATAGGTATGGTGGCGATGGATGAAAGCGGAAATCTTTCCGGTGCGTGCACCACGAGCGGACTTGCATGGAAAATGCATGGTCGTGTTGGTGATTCACCGATCATTGGCGCGGGTTTGTTTGTTGACAACGAAGTGGGTGCGGCTACCTCAACAGGAAAAGGAGAAGCAGTGATCAAAATCTGCGGTTCTCATTTAGTGGTTGAACTCATGAGGCAGGGAATTTCCCCGCAAAAGGCATGTGAAGAAGCCGTGAAAAGAATCTGCGCCAAACAAAAAGATTACACAGAATTTCAGGTTGGATTTCTGGCGATTAACAAACAAGGTGAGGTCGGGGCCTATTCGATTGCAAGCGGTTTTGAGTACGCAGTGTGTGCTGATGGAATCAATGTGTTGAACAAATCGGATTATTTTATTTAATGATCTCTCAACATCCTGCAGAGTTCTGGATTGAAAACCTGAAAATGAAACCACATCCTGAAGGTGGTTTCTGGTCTCCTGCTTTCCGGTCAAAGGAAGTTTTCAAAAAAGAATCTTTGCCAAAAAGATTTAACAGCGACAGAAATTTTTACAGCTCGATTTATTTTCTTCTGCGCGGAAACGAATTTTCCGCACTTCATCGTCTGAGCACGGATGAACTCTGGCATTTCTGCGCAGGTTGTTCGCTGAGTCTTTATACAATCAATCCAAATGGATTTGTTACCGTGCGTCAGTTAGGCAACGATCCTGAACTGCAGGAATCTTTTCAGTTTCCGGTACCAGCAGGAAACTGGATGGGCGCCAAACCAACGATGAAAGATGAATATTCATTGGTCATCTGTACACTCGCGCCTGCATTTGAGGAACAGGATTTGGAAATGGGAGACAGAGATGAGCTGATCAAAAAATTCCCGCAGCATGAAAAGCTGATTGTGAGTTTGGCGCGTGAGTAATTGTTATTTCGCTTTCTTAACGCTTCCCTTGATAAAATAAATACACCAGCCAGCAATGGTTATTTCCTCTGCGACATAACTCATGTTTTGCGACCAGTCATCATAGCTATAAACACCCATCAGCATCCGTATGTACATGATCAGAAAAAACATACAGGAGACCCATCCCATCATTTTCACCCATAACGGAAAGACGGGATAAAAACTGATGAGAAAAATTGCAGGAACCAACACAATTGCTCCTGTAGCAAAAATGCGTTCATCAATGGTATCCATAATCAGTGATGAAAAAAATATGCTGTGAACAAGACCAAGAATTACAAAACCCGCAGCGGGCAAGTGCCAATCCTGTTTGGAGAGTAACGCACCTGCCAACACTGATGCACATATAGCACCGGTGTTGCCGATCTGCCAGGAGACTAATTGGCCCGTGCTTTTATTATCGAAAATGCCACCGCCAAACAAACCACCCAGTAGAAACAGTGCATAGCCGCCAACGATAAACCACGGCATTAATACTTCAAGATGTTTGTTCGATGTCATCGTTTACATTTTTTGCTTCTTGAGCATGTGAAGCACCGCCACAGAAAGGAATAATGCAAAAGCAAGATAGGTGTTGATTAATGCAACCGGAATTCCGATGGCCGTAATGAGCATGCCGATCATAGAAATAATACCCGCGCTTTTCGAATATTTATGTTCTATCAGCGCAGCCGGCATTGTCTTTTTTATATGTGCATACCAAAAAAGGAATGCAAAGGAAATATTCATGAGCAGGAAATTGAAGCCCAACACCATGACTGCAAACGAGTGATCAATATATTCACCGGCAAATGCTGTGGTAAAAGGCAAAGGTGAAATGCAGAGAATGAAAAAGAAATTGAGCAGTGTAAACTTTTTGTCCACTTCGCGCACATGTTTAAGCAGAAGGTGATGATCGAACCAAATACAAATGACCGTGAGAAACGACACCGCATAACTGAGCAAGGCGGGCAGCAAATGCCTAAGCGCTTCTTTTAATTCATGTACGCTGGGATCTTCCAATCGCGGTACACGAAATTCCAAAACAAGAATGGTCATGAGGATGGCAAGGATAGCATCGGTGAATGCGGTCAATCGGTTTTTGTCAATTTCGAAGAGGTTCATGATAGAAGTTTGGGGACAGTGAAATCATCAACAAATTGGTTTTCTCTCTCATTGCGAGAAGTGCTGTTTGCCATGTTGCAAAGGTAAATTTTCATCTCCTTCCGTGTTTTACAAGAAACACTGCCGATATGAAATCCATTATGCCTCTATTCGCAGATCCCGGTAGGGTTAAGGAATTTTGATTCCACTTAACATGTGAATCGTGTAACTTATTACTAAAGTTGTACAAGATATATGAATAATGCAACTCATTTCTAAAGTTATGTAACACTTGTCGCACAACGGGTATCTACGTTTGCATCGTGAAAATTATTTCACAACTAAATCCAAAAAAAATGAAAACATTACTTATTCTCATCTGCTCAGTATCTCTCTTTAGTTTTACCGCTACGGCTTCTATCAATGAAATTAAATCATCCTCTTCTCATGCTACTTCTGTTCATGCGATGGCGGGTTTTTGGTGGAGTGCTTCTGTATCGAACGATTTGTGCTGTGTTAAATTCAATTTGCCTGCGAATGCAATAACCGGATTTCAGATTTTAAATTCAAGCGGAAACGCGGTAGTTAATGTACCTTACCAAATGTATAGTGCGGGGAAACATCACTTAGACATAGATGTTATGCTCATACCTGCCGGCAAGTATGCACTGGTGATAAATTTTCATTCTGTGGGGCAAGGCAATAGTAGTTATAGTGTTATCATTGACATTCCTTAATTAGCAACAAATTAATTCATCAAAAAGCGGGGCTCTGATGGCACCCGCTTTTTTTATTATAATTATGTTTCCAAACTGAGTGTGGAGGAGTTGAAGGAAAAACCGGGCGAATGATTATTCTACCGGAGTCAACCCGTACTTCGCCATAAACCTGCGATAGAGTTGTTTCTGTTTGTTATCGAGATCAATTTGTCTTCCTTCGATGAATGCGTAAATGACTTTGCTAGTGCGCATGTCGAGAATATCTCCATCAGAAACAATCAGCGTTGCATCTTTTCCGGATTCAATCGTGCCGACTGAATTTTCAATACCCAGAATTTTTGCTGTGCTGGAGCTGATCGCCATCAGCGCTTCTTCTTTTGATAAACCATACGCAGCTGCGGTGCCCGCCATAAACGGAAGATTGCGTTGTTGCCATGCGCCATTTATACTGAGGCAATACAGAATGCCTTTTTGCTGAAGCATATAAGGAGTTTTATATGGTTGATTGATGTCGTCATCTTCACTTCCAGGGAGATCATGTGTTTCGCCCAAAATCACCGCCACATTATTTTCTTTCAGTAAATCAGCCACCATCCATGAATCGCTGCCACCAACAATCACGATTTGCAAACCGAAAGATTTTGCAAAATCAATGGCTGCTTCAATCGAGCGCACGTAATCTACATTGATGAAAAGTTTTTTCGATCCGTCAAACAAACCTTTCATCGCTTCAAATTTCAGATTGGTTACTTCAGGATCGGCTGTTTGCGAATACGCTTTTGCTTCGTTGAAAAAATTCGTGATGTTGTCAACTTGTTTGGTGTAATCTTTATTTTCTGTAACACCACCCGGTTCAGCCCACCATCCGCTGTAAGAAAACATATTGGGCCAGTTGAGATGAATGCCGTTATCCAATTTGTATGAAGCATCTTCCCAATTCCATGCATCGAGTTCAACAATGGATGAAGAGCCGGTGATGGTGCCGCCTTGCGGAGTGATTTGCACGAGCAAAATTCCGTTTGAGCGAATAGTAGGAGTAACGCGCGAATCAGTATTGTACGCAATGATGCTTCGCACATTCGGGTTGAATTCACCGACCTCTGCCTGATCGCGTGTTGGGCGGGCTGCATCAATTTCATTTAATCCGAGAACGGTGTTGGGCGCAATCAATCCGGGATAAACATGTTTGCCTGCAATGTTGATGATCTTCGCATCGGCAGGATTTAATTTAACGGTTGTTGCATCAGCAACGAAAGTTATTTTCCCATCGCGAAAACCGATCGCAGAATTTTCAATGATTTGTCCGTTGCCAAGATGCGCAATCCCTCCGAGTAAAACGATTGCTTCCGTTTGCCTATCGGCAGGAAGTGGAACTTCACCGTAGTTTGTTTCCTGAGCAAATGAATTGATGGCTGTAAAAAACAGCGCGAATATTATGATTGAGTTTTTCATTTTTCGATTTCTTTTTTCAATGATTAATGACAATTGACTGATGACTAAAGATCATGTCCCTCATCTTCCACATCGTCACAGTGATATAATTTTTGTTCCTTCTTAGCCGGTTTCTGAGTATCAGCACCGGCACTTTTCGCTGCAATCATTTTTTGTATCAACCGATTTCTTTCAGATGCAATCCAGATTCTCATCTCTGCATCTTTTTCTGAATCGTAATAGCAAATGCCGTCAACAAAAGTTTTCATCGCTTTCGCGTAAATGGAAAGTGGATTATCACTCCAGATCACCACGTCTGCATCTTTTCCAACTTTGATACTTCCGGTGCGGTCATCAATCTGCAATGCTTTGGCAGGATTCAGTGTCACCATTTTCCATGATTGCTCTTCAGTCAGTCCGCCATACTTCACAGATTTTGCAGCTTCCTGATTTAATCTGCGAGCCATTTCCGCATCATCAGAATTGATGCAGGTGTTGAGAGGCTGACCGAGAACTATTTTTTCATACCAAGCGAAATAAGCATTTCATTTTTCGATCCTCAGTTTTTTTCAAAGCAATTTATGTTGCCTTGATTTGATACATCTTTTTGATGTTATGTGCCAAA